>Ga0316197_10000089_pt1 | contig 72786 bp, 63 predicted proteins | sample OudBiesiAoxic_MG_FD_204939 | JGI IMG/M metagenome (GOLD analysis project Ga0316197, IMG submission 204939) | Coastal sediment microbial communities from Oude Bieten Haven, Netherlands - site A oxic | ecosystem: Environmental > Aquatic > Marine > Coastal > Sediment | place: Netherlands... | reverse complement strand
TATCTAACTGTTCCTCTTCCTGCTCTCTTTCTGTCACCCTCTGTTAAGAATTTCTTTCTCATTCTTATGCTTAAAGGAGTGATTTCTACTAACTCATCATCAGCAATATACTCTAATGCTTGCTCTAATGTAAATTCTCTAGCTGGAGCTAACTTTGTAACTGCGTCTGTTCCAGAAGCTCTCATGTTTGTAAGTTGCTTTCCTCTAGTTACATTAACTGTAAGGTCATTTTCTCTAGAATGTTGCCCAACGATCATTCCTTCATATACTTCTAATCCAGCGTTAGCGAATAAAGTTCCTCTAGATTGTACATTTCCTAATGAATATGCAGTTGTTGAACCATGTTCAATAGAGATTAATACTCCTCTTTGTCTAGTTGGTACTTCACCTTTATATGCTTCATAGTCGAAGAATGAATGGTTTAATATTCCTGTTCCTCTAGTTTCTGTCATAAATTCATTTCTGAATCCAATAAGTCCTCTAGCAGGTACTTTGAATTCTAATCTTGTGTATCCATCAGTTCCTTGAATCATGTTAAGCATTTCACCTTTTCTGATTCCTATTTTTTCGATTACTACACCAGTAAATTCATCTGCTACGTCAATTATAGCTAATTCGATAGGTTCAGATTTTACTCCATCTATAGTTCTCATAATAACTTGAGGTTTAGCTACTTGTAATTCAAATCCTTCTCTTCTCATATTTTCTATTAATATAGATAATTGAAGTTCTCCTCTACCTTTTACTATGAAAGCGTCAGCAGATTCAGTTCTTTCTATTTTCATACTTACATTATGTTCTACTTCTTTCATTAATCTATCATAAATGTTTCTAGAAGTTACAAATTTCCCTTCTCTTCCAACGAATGGAGAAGTACTTACCATGAATGTCATAGCTAGTGTAGGTTCATCTATATCTATTAATGGTAATGCTATTGGAGTAGTTCTATCTGCTATTGTTTCACCAATATCAAATTTCTCTGTTCCAGCAACTGTTACGATATCTCCGCATACTGCTGTGTCTAGCTCTATTCTGTTCATTCCTTCAGCACCAAATATTCTAGTGATTTTGAAATTTACCATTTCTCCGTCTCTTTTGATTAAACTTACTTCTTGGTTTTTATTTAAAACACCGTTATGGATTCTTCCAGTTGCTAATTTTCCTAAGTAGTTATCTGGAGCTATGTTAGTTACTAACATTTGTACTGGAGCTGTAGGATCTCCTTCAGGATCTTTTACATGTTTAACTATTGTTTCAAACAATGGTTGCATGTTTAAATCTTCATCAGTGATCTCATACTTTGCAAATCCATTTTTAGCTGAAGCAAATATTACTGGGAATTCTAATTGGTGATCGTTTGCTCCTAATTCAACAAATAGATCAAATACTAGGTCTACTACTTCTTCAGGAGTAGAGTTTGGTCTATCGATCTTGTTTACTACAACAATTGGATCTAATCCATGCTCTAATGCTTGCTTTAATACGTATTTAGTTTGAGGCATTACACCTTCAAATGCATCTACTAATAATAATACTGAGTCTACCATCTTTAATATTCTTTGTACTTCTCCACCAAAGTCAGCATGGCCTGGAGTATCTACGATATTTATCTTATACCCTCCAAAGTCAAGAGATGCATTCTTAGATAAGATTGTGATTCCTCTCTCTTTTTCTATATCATTTGAGTCCATCGCTCTTTCAACAAGTTCTTCTCTGTCTCCGAATACTCCTGATTGTCTTAACATTGCATCTACTAATGTTGTTTTACCGTGGTCTACATGAGCTATAATAGCTATATTCTTTATGTTCACTGTGTCTCCTCTTTTGCCTCGTTTGGCATATATTTAATTATTTTATCTACTATATTTAGTCTTCCACAACTTATTTAATTTTTCTAAAATCATTCTTTCGTTCTTATTGTTTTGTGGAATGTAATAAACTTTATTATTTTCTTTATATTCTTGATATACAAAATTCCCATCATATCCATGGGGATATTTATAATCTTTTTTACCTAAATCTGTTAAGTATGTCGGCACTTCTTCTATAACTCCATTTTTTATATCCATCATAGCCGAATTTATAGCATCGTATGAACTGGATGATTTAGAAGATATTGCAAGATAGATAGTTACCTCTGATAATATAATTCTTACCTCTGGCATTCCTATCTTTTCGCATGCCATTATAGCAGCATTTGCCATGGTTAGCCCTTCTGGATTAGCTAACCCTATGTCTTCAGAAGCACTAATTAAAAGTCTTCTAGCAATATATCTTGGATCTTCTCCTCCATCTAACATCTTAGCCAGCCAATAAACGGCAGCATCTGGATCTGATCCTCTGATACTTTTTATAAATGCTGAAATAGTATTATATTTATCTTCTTTTTTATGATAACCAGCTTTTCTCTTTTGAAGTAGATTTTCTACTTCCTCCAAATTCATGGTTTCTCCAATTTCTGAGATCAATTCCAAATAGTTTAAAGCTATCCTTCCATCTCCACTAGAGAGCTCCTCGATATAAAATTTTATCTCTGGATCCAATTTTATATTTTTATAATTTAATGCATTATCAATAAGTTTTAAAATCTCATTTTTACTTAGTTTTTCAAATTCAAAGATCATAGATCTCGAAAGAAGAGCATTATTAAGTACATAATATGGATTTTCTGTAGTGGCTCCTATGAGTACTATGAGTCCATCCTCTGTATGAGGTAGAAGAGCATCTTGTTGTAACTTATTAAATCTATGAATTTCATCTAAAAATAAGAGAGTTCTCTTATTTTCTAATTCTAGCCTTCTATTGGCTCTATCTATGACTTTCCTAAAATCATTTAAATTAGCAGTAGTTGCATTTAGTTTTTCAAAACTAAAGTCTAGTTCATTTGAGATCAACACACCTAAAGATGTTTTTCCTGTCCCAGGAGGGCCAAAAAAAATAGAGTTGATCATCTTTCCCTTTTCTATTAATTTTCTTAAAACACTATCTCTGCCTATGATTTTTTCCTGCCCTATATACTCATCTAAAGTTTCAGGACGCATAGCATACGCCAAGGGTCTGATCCCATCATAATTTTTTTGAAAAAGTGTATTCATTTCGATCTCCATTATATCACAAATTTCATTATCTGTACAATATTAAACCAATCTCTTATTGTATTCAATTACGAATAATTTTAGCTTTAGATTATTCATTTTCTGTATTATTAAGTTCATAATCCCATACACAATTAAAGAGGCTAATCCTTTACAGATCAGCCTCCTATCTTTAACTTACTAGATATAGTAATAATGCTACTATTAAAAATCCAGCTGCTACAAATTCTGTAGCCTTAGCTAGGGGTCCACCATCATCGTGTACACCAAAAATACTATTGGTAGCACCAGTTCCTATTCCACCACTCATACCCTTACTTCTATCAGGTTGAATAATTACTAAAACCATTAAAGAGATTGCAAGTATAAATAAAATTACCGTTAAAAATGTAGCCATTTTCACCCTCCTAATAAACCTTTTCTTTCCTTGTATTATAGCTCATTTTGTCTATTTTGTAAAAGAGTATTTAAAAATTATTTAAAACCTTTCAACGCATAACTGAAACTTAGAGTTATGAATATAACTCTGTAGTTGAACTTAATCAGATATTAGAGATTGTTTGAAATTACAATCTCAATATTCCTGTAGAGACACTGAGCTTCACTGAGATTAAAATTAGAGATACACTGAGGATCTTTTTTTTGTCACGAATTACACGAATTTTATCTTAGGGATAATTCATAGAACACGAATCTCTTCGAGATACACAGAAAACCTATAATCTACACAGATAATTCCATTTTCTTGGTTCTAATCAAAAGATTCAAAATCCTGCTCTTTTATAGCTTTTTATCTGCGTATGCATAGCATCCGCGTTCTATGTCCTTCTTTGTGATCTCCGTGTCCAATTGTTCTTCTTTTAATTGTCAATTGGACATTTTCAATTATCAATTGTTTTTTCTAATCCGCGTTCCATTTCTTTTGAATTTTTATTTTCTATTTTTAAAGGGAATTTCTAAAAAAGTAGTATAAATAATATACCTTGATTTTTAATTAAAAACCAACTAAAAAAAAATTATTTATTGTCTACTTTTATTTGGAAAAGCTCTGTAAAAGCAGTATAATTAACATATATTAAATTTAAATTAAATATAGGCTTTTTAAGGAGGTCTTATGAAAGTTATAATTTTATTCTTAATAAGTTGTGTCTTTTTATTTGGTGAAACTTTTAAACCTCTTACAGTTTTAATAGATTTTCCAAACTATAAATACTCCGATCTTCATAGGAGAGAAAAAGAGCTAGTGAATCAGCGTAAGGGCGATGAATTTACCCCCGAATTATATTCAAACATGTTTTTTGATCCTGAAAGTTATCTATCTTACAATGGAAAAACATTTATTTCAGCTAAAAAATATTTCACTTTAGAATCTAGTGGGACCTATATACTAAAAGGGAGTAAAGATGATATCTATGGATGGTATACAGCTCCTAAATCAATTGAATTTTACGGAAAAAATATAAGTGAAGATGGCGATCGTATAAGAGCAGCCCATCTAATAAATTTTGCTATCAACAAACTAGTTAAGAACAAAGTCGATTTTTCCCAGTATGATTTAGATGGAGATAATGTAATTGATGGTCTTATTATCCTTTTTTCTGGAAAAGGTGAGCACATGAAAAATTCTATTGGAAGTCAAGCAATCTGGCCCCATTTTAACAGAATAAAAGATGTTACCCATAGTAAATTTTATTATTTTAAAGACCATAATAATAAACTTTGGAAGATAGATAAATACGTTTTTATCCCACAAGATATACCTTTGGATCTCTACATCCATGAGATAGGTCATTTTTTAAATTTATCTGATTTATACAAAGGTGAATCAACTATCGGTTATTGGTCAATCATGAGTGAACTCTACTGCGGTAAAATCCTTGGAAGTAAATTAAATTCTTTGGGTGCTTATCACAGATATAACCTGCAAACAAAAAATAACAATACAAATACCCTTGCTTTTTGGGCCAAAATAATAAACTATAATTTGAGTGAAATAATAATAAAAGATCAATATATTAAACTTCATAACACCAATCATAAAAAATCTAATAACCTCATAAAAATAGATCTTCCTGGGAAAAGAATAGATGTTTATAAAGGAAAAAGGGATCTCTATTATACTGATAATTATCTCAACCCTGATAGTAATATCTCATTTTCTCTTGCCTTGCCTAAAAATACAAATAATATTTTGAAATTTGATGCTTGGTTTAATTCTAAACCCAACAAAGAAATAGAAAAAGTTTATATCCGACGTAGCGGAGAAGAACGATGGTTTTTATTAGAAAATAAACTAAATAAACTAAATAAAAAAAGAAAATGGATCCCCTTAGAATTTGATTTAAATAAATTTAATGGAAATTTTGTGGAAATCATGGTGAATTTAACTCCATACAAAAAAGAAGGCCCAAAAGGAGCCTATATCTCAAATTTAGTAGTTTTATCTGATACTATTAAAAACTTTGATTTGCAAACTACCAAAAATAAATTCACTCATAATGGTTTTATCCATAGTAATGGAAATGATCTCTTAAAAAAATATATCTTAATTGAATATAGAATTCCTACAGATAAGCATATAGACGAGGGACTTCTAAAAACTAAATTAAACATACCTTATAGAAAAGGTCTTTTAGTATGGTATATCGATGAAAGTTATTCTGATTCTAATCAGTTAGTGAATATACTTCCTTCAAATGAAAAAATACTCTATGAAGTTATAGATGGAGACCTAACCAAACTAAAATTAAAACCGTATCTTGTATCTAGTTGGACTTTTTCCTCTATAGATACTAAGGAAATGGGAGTTATTGGTGAAAAAAGAGTTTTCTATAGGGAACATATTCATGGATCAAACTCATTTTTTATAAAAAAACATCTTCAAATTAAAATATTAGACGAAAATAAATACGATATTAAACTTATAATTAGTTATCAAAAATAAATACATTCAATAAACATACTATATAAAGGGAGGAAATTATGAATTTAAAACAAACTATTATTTTAGGAGGGTTCTTAGTGAGTAGTCTTGCTATGGCTGAAAGTGTTGCCAATATTGCTACGTCATCTAGTGTCCTTGCAGAGTTAAAAGAAGTATCCAAAGAAAAAAAATCTGATAAATTATTTTATTTAGTAGATGATTTCAGTGGTCTTGTAACTGCCCCTGGATTCTCTTTTGGAGCTCCATCAGGATTAGTACCTGGATTTCGAACAGCCTTTATAGGACTTGCCGGAACTTCTTATAGTGGAAATACCGATGGAGGTTTAGCCCTTGGTGGAGGATTTGGAGATCCAATTAAATCTGTAGGAGGAGCTGCATCATTATCTCTTGGTAGTCTCGACCCTCAGGATGGAGGAGCTGGAAATAGAGGTTCCCTAAACCTTAGTTTAGGTAAAACTTTTACTGATTATGGTTTTGGAGCAGCTATAGGAGTTTCCAATGTCGATATATGGCACGCTGATAGTGATGATAAATTAGATCCTAGTTATTATGGTGCTGTGACCAAACTTTTCCCAAATAATGTTGCTCCTGTTATTATCACTGCAGGAGTAGGAAGCAATGGATATGCTGATATCAGCAAAGACGACATTAATACCACAAAAAATGAAAGAAAACATAAATGGGGTGAATTCCTAACTGGAGCAGTATATGTTCACCCTCAAATGAGTCTTATTTTAGATTATTCCTCTGGTATCACTACATTTGGTACTAGTATCGTTCCTATGCCCAACTATCCTATTGCCATTGGACTTGCTGCCCAGGATCTTTTCAAGGAGGATAAAGCTGTAGATGAAATTAAATTTTTAGGTACACTGTCGGTAGGTTTCGCATTTTAATTTTTTAAAGGGAGGTAATTAATATGAAAAAAATATTTTTAATATTTGCCCTCACTGTTCTAATGAGTGTAGGTGCCAGTGCTGAGGTAAATAACGCAGATATAGCTATATTTGAAGAACATGAACGGACTACAGAAGTAGATGTTGAAGAAAAAAAAGTTGATATACAACAACAAGAAGGAGAGTCTTCTTCTACCTCTGCTACTCAAAGCAATCTTGCAGATTCCTTTCTGGCTGCTTTTGGAATGGAAGTAGGTGCAGGTGGTGGTACTGGGGAAGCTGGTCCGGGTACGAATACGGCTAGTTCTGGAGGAACAATGGCAGTAGGTATGTCTACTATTTCAACTACTTCTGCCAATCAAGTTACACCACCTTTCACACCGTATAGCTACCAAAAATAATTTTTTACAAAAAAGCTCTCAATCTTGAGAGCTTTTTATTTAAATTTTAAAACAAAAATCTTTACACGAGTAAAATTTCTCAACGCATAACTGAAACTTAGAGTTATGAATATAACTCTGTAGTTGAACTTAGTCAGATGCATGAAATTGTTATGAAATTACAATGTCACCATTCCTGTAGAGGCTCAGAGAACGCTGAGATTCTCAGAGACAATACACGAAGCTCACGAAGAAAATATTAAAATTCATAGCATAGCACGCGGATCAAATCTGATAATAACTATGATTACCACTGATCTAAAATCTTCTATTCTTGGTTAGAACCTTCTTTTTGACACAGATTACACAAATTTAAAATTTCATTTCCACAGATTAAAACATTTTATTTTTGTTTAGAACCTTATCTATTCTCTATACTCTTTTTTATTTCTTCGTGTTCATTCGTGTAATTCGTGACTAGTTTTTCTTTTGGTTAAAATCTGTATCTCTCTGCGTAATCTGCGACTAAATCTTTTAATTTTCAACTAGCTACTTTCAACTAATCTTCCTTCGTGTCCAAAGGTTTAATTTTTTTTTCGAGTCTGACTTATATCTGACTAGACCCTAACTTTTTTCCATTGTCAATTGTACATTAAAATAACTCCCCTTACCCCAATTCCACCTTCACCAATTCTGCTATCTCCTCAGCTACAGCATCTACTTGGGTTTGGTCTTTTCCTTCCACCATTACTCTAACCAATGGTTCTGTCCCGGAAGTTCTAACTAATACCCTTCCTAGTCCATCCATCTCTTTTTCTTTTCTATTAATTATTTCCTTTATAGCTTCATTTTTATTCCATGTATTTTTTTTAGAATTCTCTACCCTAACATTAATTAAAACTTGGGGCCAATCTACTATTTTAGATACCAATTCATCTATAGTTTTACCACAATCCCTTAGGGCTTCTACTAATTTTAAAGACACCAATATTCCATCACCAGTAGTATTATAATCTGACATTATTATGTGTCCTGATTGTTCTCCTCCAAGATTTAATCCCTGTTCTTTCATCTTGGCTATTACATATCTATCTCCTACATTGGCTCTCACGAGTATAATGCCTTTATCTTCTAAATATTTTTCAAATCCCATATTACTCATAACAGTAGTTACTACTTTATTTTCATTTAATTTATCTTTTTCTTTCATACTAAGAGCCAAAATAGATATAATCTTATCTCCATCTATAATTTCCCCATTCTTATCTACTGCAATGAGTCTGTCAGCATCTCCATCATAGGCAAGTCCTAAATCGGCTGAATAACCCACTACTACTTTAGATAAAATTTCAGGATGGGTAGATCCACACTTTACATTGATATTTGTCCCTGTAGGAAGATCGTTAATAGATACTATCTCTGCTCCTAATCTAGAAAATACAGATCTAGCTAATTTAAATGCTGCTCCATTAGCGGCATCTAAGATTATCTTCATTCCAGAAAAATCGCCCTTTACAGTAGATAACAAATAATCTCTATAAAGAAAATAATCAGCTTGTTCCATCATTACTTTTCCAACTTTATCTCCTGCTACACATTCTTTAGATATCTCAGTATAATTATCCATCAATTCTTCTAATTCCAATTCTATCTCATCAGGAAGTTTTGTCCCATTGCTTCTGAATATTTTTATTCCATTATCTTTAGCAGGATTATGAGAAGCTGAGATCATTATCCCTGCATCTGCATTTTTCTTACGAGTAAGATAAGCTACTCCAGGAGTAGGCAGTACACCTACATAGGTAATCTGAACACCCATAGAAGATAATCCAGCCATAAGAGCAGATCTTAACATATATCCTGAGATCCTAGTATCACTACCTATAACTACATTTATTTTTTTCTTCTCTGGATTTTTTTGTTTTAGATAATAAGCCAATGCATAACCTAATTTAGTGGCGATTCCAACTGTAAGTTCTCTATTAGCTTCTCCACGAATACCATCTGTTCCAAAATATTTTTTCATATTTCAACTCTCCTTTTATATTATTTTTAATTTTTTTCTTTTTGTCACGGATTATACGAATTAAATTAAAACTTTCTTTGTCACAGATTACACAGATCTAAAATCCAATTTCCACAGATTATTTAACTCTAAAACCTCTACACTAAGCTCACTAAGGTAAAACTAGATAGGTCACTAAGTTTGAGTAATTCTTTGTGGGCACTTTTTTCTTCTTCGTGTACTTCGTGTCCAAGGTTTGAATTTTCTGACCCTGACTTATATTTGACTAGATCCTAATTTTTTTTACTAATTGTACATCGTACATTATCCATTGTAAATTGATTCAAAGTATTCTTTTAATCCTTCTGCCGTCTCTTCATTCCTCATTCCAAATTCTATATTAGCCTTCAAAAGTCCTAACTTACTCCCTATATCATATCTTTTTCCTTTAAACTTATAAGCACTAACACTTTCTCCACTTTTTATCATAGTAAGGATAGAATCCGTAAGCTGAATCTCTCCCCCTACACCTACACCTTGTTTTTCTAAATATTTAAAGATATCACCGGTTAATAGATATCTTCCCAAGCAGGCCATTTTAGATGGGGCATCTTCTAATTTTGGTTTTTCTATAAAATCTGACATCAAGACAGTATCTTCATCCAAACTCTTAATTGGTTTTACTATACCGTATTTAGATACATCTTCATCTGCTACTTCTTGAACTCCTATAACACTATGACCATATTTTTCATATTTTTCAATAAGTTGCTTTGTCACTGCTTTTTCCTCGTTGTACATAATATCATCACCTAAAGCTATAACAAATGGTTCATCTCCGATAAATGGTTTTGCCTTTAAAATAGCGTGACCTAATCCCAATGGTTTATTTTGTCTCACATAAAATATGTTAGCCATACTAGAGATATTTTTTATTTTCCCTAATAGGTCTAACTTACCTTTTTCTTGTAAAGTTGTTTCTACTTCATAGGAATAATCAAAGTGATCTTCTATAGAATTTTTATTTCTCCCCGTTACTATCACGATATCTGTTATCCCTGATTCTACTAGTTCTTCCACTATATATTGAAGAGACGGTCTATCTACAATAGTAAGCATCTCCTTTGGTTGTGCTTTAGTTGCAGGGAGTACCCTTGTCCCCAGCCCTGCTGCCGGTATAACTGCTTTTGTAATTTTTTTCATATTTATTCCCCCCTCGATTAAAATATAATGTACAATTAAAGTCTTTTTTTCTTTTTTGCCACCAATCTACACATATTAAATACTTTACCGCTATAACACAGAAGTCTTCTCTTTGTCGCAGATTCCACAGATTAAAAACAGATTTTAAAACCTAATTCCTTACACTAAGCCCACTAAGGAAAACATAGAAAGTTCATTAAGAAAGTCTTTTTTTTGAGCCTGACTAAAATCTGACTGATTCTGACAGAGGTTATTGCTTCGGTTTCCCTTTACTAAAGGGAAACCATAAAAAGGAAGAGTTCGAAAACCTTCTTGATTTTCTTTGGATCTATTTCTTGTGTCAATCACATTTAAAATTAGATTTGATTATATCTAATTTTAATAATCGTGAATCGAAACAGACCCGTATTAAAGATGGAATCTTTAGAACTTGACTTTTATTTTAATTCTTAATTAATAAAATTTATTATATTTTTTTTAATTTAAATTAGTTTTTTCTAGAAAAAAAGCACAGTTTCCTGTACTCTTAATTCTTATTATTGTTGTAATCCGCAGCTAAAGAAAAAATCTAATCTCTTGCAAATAAATCACGAGTGTAAATTTTATCTTCCACGTCTGCTAACTTATCAGAAAGTCGATTAGTAACTATGACATCAGATATTTTCTTAAATTCATCTAGATTTGCAATTACTCTAGAGTTAAAAAATGATTCTTCCTTCAATACCGGCTCATAGATTACTACCTCTACTCCCTTGGCTTTTAATCTCTTCATAACTCCTTGAACTGCTGAGGCTCTAAAGTTATCTGAATCCATTTTCATAGTAAGTCTATAGATTCCAACTACCTTTGGATTTCTCTTTAATATCTTTCTAGCTATATGATCTTTTCTTGTGGTATTGGCATCTACTATTGCCTGAATTATATTGTTAGGAACTTTATCGTAGTTTGCTCTTAATTGTTTTGTATCTTTAGGCAGGCAGTATCCACCGTATCCAAATGAAGGGTTGTTATAGTGATTTCCGATTCTTGGGTCAAGTCCTACTCCCTCTATGATCTGTTTAGTATTTAATTTATATACTTCTGCATAACTATCTAGTTCATTGAAGTATGCTACTCTTAGGGCAAGGTAAGTATTAGAAAATAATTTTACAGCTTCTGCTTCTGTGGATTCTGTAAATAAGATAGAGATATTTTCTTTAATCGCACCTTCTGCTAAAAGATTAGCAAATGTCCTTGCTCTTTCACTATCTTCACCTACTATTATTCTAGAAGGATGAAGGTTATCATAGAGTGCCTTTCCTTCTCTTAAAAATTCAGGAGAGAAGATAATATTATCTACACCAAATTTTTCTTTAATACCTTTAGTATATCCTACTGGCACTGTAGATTTAATTACCATAGTAGCATTAGGATTTATTTTCAATACATCACTAATAATTACTTCTACCAGGCTAGTATCAAAAAAATTGTGTACTTCATCATAATTCGTAGGAGTGGCTATAATTACATATTCTGCTCCTTCATAGGCTTCTTTTTTATCTAAAGTAGCCTTTAGATTTAATTCTTTATTAGATAAATAATCTGTGAGATAATCATCTACTATAGGTGATATCCTATTGTTTATCATATTAACTTTTTCTTCAATTACATCAAGCGCTATAACTTGATGATTTTGAGCAAGTAATACTGAATTTGATAGTCCAACATATCCAGTACCCGCTACTGCTATTTTCATAAACTTACCTCCATGTTATTTTATTTAGTTTTAATCTTAATTTTTTTGACTTTCAATTTTCAACTTGCAACTATATTTTAGGTCACTATTTCATGATTTTGTGCTAAAAGTACTGCATTAGAAAGTCCAACTTAACCAGTACAAGCTATTGTTATTTTCATTCTCCTTTTCTCCTAATTTTTTTTTAGCTAATTCTTTATGGTGGAGTGGTATGTTACTTAAACAGTATCTATTGTTAAATTTTGATCCCACCATATTTTTTAGAAATATTTTCCAAAATATAGTCTGTATGCTTTCCAAATAAAGGACCATTAGCCGTTTGGTGAAATATAATTTCTTGAAAATTAGTGTTCATTTCAATTAGACAAACTTCTTCATTTTCATTTATAGCAATATCCCAAGAAATCAAATCAAAATATTTTAATTCTTTATGTAACAAAATAACAATTTCTTTTACTTTGTCAAAATTTTCAATCTTAACTCCTCCTACTTTTACTTTTGTACTTGGGTGCCTATCTACTTTTATTTTCCTAGCTAAAAACGCTTCTTTTTTCAAAACCCCTTTATCTATATCTACTCCTACAGCTATTCCACCGCTTCTTCCAGGATTATCTGCTATACAACCTATATTTCCAAATCTAGCAACCACAGATAAAATCAAAATTTCTTTATCTTTTCTAAAGGTCATTACTCTTAAAGTATTTACAGAACCCGAGTAAATTTTATTAAAATTATTTCCTTTTTGAGATATTTTTTCTTGAATCAAAAAATTTTTTTCATAAATTTTTTCAATTTCTTTGAAGGATAAATATTTATCTTTTAGTTTATAATTAGGATTTTTTACTTGAAGTAGTTCAACTCCACTTCCTTGATTAGTGTCTATAGAAGGCTTTATTATATACTCACCATCTTTCAACTTTATTTCTTTTTTATCAATTAAATTGTCTTCATGGTTGTAGTACCTACCATGAATATTTTTATAAAATATTTTAGGAACCTTTATAAGATTATTAAATTTTTCTAAAGTTGATTTATCTTCATAAGCTATACTCATTTTTTTATTATTTAAAAAAGGTTCTATATATAAATACATTAAAGATTCTGGAATATATCTTTTATCAAAAGTATAGCAATTTTTAAAGAAAGCATAAGCTTTAAAGTTATTTACCTCTATATTATATCTTTTAAAATACTCTTTGATTTTTTCTTTTTCACTTAAAGAGATATCTTTTTTTTCTAAATCTATCATAACTTTATTATATCTTTTTATTTTTTTATCTTTTTGTATGGTTTTTATTCTTTCATAAATACTCTTTTTTAAACCCCTCAACATTATTTTACTCCTCTTTTTTTTATATAAAGTTGTCTATTATCATATTCTAATTCCCAAAACTTACCCCAAATTTCATCCCAACATAGAGGTTCAAACTCCTCAAATCCATTACCATGAGTCTGAGTTAATTCACCAAAATAAATTTTACCGTTAATAGAATAAAAATCAACTCTTATATAATCAAAATCTTCCAATAAACTTATTGCTAGCTTTTTCATCTCAGAAAAATTATTAGGCTCTTTCATAGGTTTGGAATGCAAATAAATAGAATTATGTTTCATCTCAATAAAACCCCAATTTTCATCATATAAATTTCTTTTATGTTTATCAAATCTTCCCTTATCAACTTGAATAAAAATCTTATTATTGCCTTTATTTTTAAAGCAGTGAAATTTATAATCTTCTGGAATTTGATTATTATCTAATAATAATTCTTCTACCATAATTTTAGGTTCTATTAAACTATAAAAATCTTGATACGTTCCATAGCCAAAGTTTTCTTTTAATGCCTTATTCATCTTTAAAGCTAATTCTTCTAAATTAACTTCAATTTTATTTCTTACTATCTCTATATGGTTTTTACCTGATCCATGATTAGTCTTAATTACAAATTGATTCGGTAACTTTTTCAAATCCTCAACCGTTATCCTATCGTATACTGCCAATAGTGGTATTAAATATTCTTCTCCTATTCTGTCTTTCACATACTTTCTAACTCTGTACTTGTCTGCAATTAAAGACATAAATTTATGATTTCCATATACTTTTCTATATTGAATTTTCTCATTAAAAGTCTTAGGTTTCTTCAAATTCAATTCATAACTATGTATTTTTTTAAATTTTTTCTTTAAAAACATTTTATTACTTATTCGATCTTTAGTAGCCAATCCAAAAGTTTCTTCAATAAATTTTGAAACAATTTTTTTTATGATCATTTTTAACTCCTTCTATTTATTACTATTTTATCTTTAATAAAATCTTGTATATTCTTTTCTTTTAAAATTATTAAACTTAAAATATAAATAATTATACCTATTGATATTAAAATTAATAACTTTAAAAATAATTGACTCTGTAAATTTATTCTAAATAAATAAATAACAATCCCCATAATAATTGATGCTAATAATATTTTGATTTTATTTTTATCGATCAAACTAAAATTTTTAAAAACTTCTCTTCCTGAAATTAATCTATAACTTATTGCTATACATTCAGCTAAAATTGTTCCAACTGCTGCACCACTTGCTTTAAATATTGGTATAAAGATAAAATTAAAGATTATATTTGCTACAGACGCGATCACTTGTCCCTTCATAAATACTTTTTCTTGATTATTAGCAATAAGGTTTTGACCTGAAAAAAAAGCAAATGCCATCACTGGTATTAAAAAAGAAAATATTCTAAATACACTTATAGCTTCTAAAAATTCAGATCCTGCTAATAATTGTATTATATCCGGTGCTAATATAAACATCCCTATGGCAGAAGGAACAGCAATTATTAAAGATAAATCCAACCCCTGATTCCCCAATTTATAATATTCTTTATATTTTTTTTTATTGATAAGATTACATAACCGGGGATAAAAAACTGTAAATACAGCTGTGGTTATCATTAATGGCATTCTTCCTAATTTATTAGCGATAGAGTAATACCCTAAAGTTCTTTCATCTACAAGAGTTCTTACCATTACCGAATCAAAATTAGAAAATATTGTTGTTGCAAGGCTTGTCGTAAATAAAATCAATATAGGATTAAAATGTTTTTTTAATCTTATTTTTTTCAACATCTCTTTATCAAAAGATACATATTGAAATAATTTTTTAAAATTTAAAATATTTGAACCCATCAAAGAGAAAATTAAAATTCCAACATAAATTAAATAATCATTTCTATCTTTTATTAAAACAAAGATAAATATACCAGAAATAATTTTAAATAATATTGATCTTTTAGTTATATATTCTTGGTTTTCGATTCCTTGATAAAACCATTCTACACCCATAAAATTTAATATTATATAAATGAAATATAAATATAGTAAAGCCTTATATTGTTCTAAATAAGGTATAAAATTAATACTTAAGATATACATTAAACTAATTATTCCTGTTGTTAATAGTAGAATTATTAATAACTCTAAGACCAATATACTCATCTTTTCTCTATTATCTCTTACAAATGCTATTTCTCTCTTCCCATAACTAGGTATCCCTAAGTTTATAAATAAAATAAAATACATAATTATAGATCCTGTAAATTGAACTTTCCCTAAATTTTCAGGACCTAAGATTCTAGCAACATAAGGAAATACCAGTAAAGTAAATAATAAACCACTTATCATTCGCACTGAGTACATTATAAAATTATGTTTTAAACTTTTAATTTTCATACTGCTCCTTTAATCTTTTTTATTTGGTTCTTTTTTTTATCTAATCTTTTGATATTTTTTTTCAACAATCATTTCTTTTCTTTTACTTATTATTTTTTCTATCAATAACTTAGGATTTTTTATAATCCTATAATAACTTCTAGGAATTATTATATAATTTTTAGATAATGATTCGAGTAATACTTTAAGCATTTCCTTATATCCATATCTTCTACTCATAAATATAAAATCTATCATAGGAGATTGATAAATTGTTAGTTTTTTTTCTTTTAAAAAATCATTATACCTTTTTACTGCTTCATATCTTGAATCAAAAATTTCTTTTGACACACTGGTTGTCAATGACCCCTTATTTTTTGTTACACAATATATTTGATCTCTAGTTCCTTTTATTGAATTGGCATAAAATCCTATTTTTAATGAAAAATTAATATCATTAGAAGCTATTACCTCATCAAATTTAATATTCTTTTTTTCTACTAAATTTCTTTTTATTAACTTACTCCAAGGAACCATATAAAAATATCTTATTCCTATATTTCCTTTAATTAAATATTTTTCCACTAAATTTTTATACATTAAATGCCTCTCAGCTTTTTTCTTTGTATCCTCATACATACTAGTTGGAGTAAAAAAAATTATATCTTCCTTATTATTTAAATATCTTTCAATTTTTTCAAAAGCATTCTCTAAGAAAAAATCATCTGCATCTGCAAACAACAACCATTCCCCTTTAGAATTTTGTAAACCTATATTTCTAGATGCTCCTGCTCCCTTGATACTACTAATGTTTTTCAAAAATATAATTTCTTTATATTTTTCTTTCAATAGCTCATATCCGATTTTATCTTCACTATTATCATCAACTACTATCACTTCTACATCTTTATTTTTATAAGGAATAGTTTTTATCAACCTTTCTAGTTTTTTTAATGAATTATAATGAGGAATTATAATACTTAATTTTTTTTTATCTATTTCTTTTTTCATTATAACTTCTCCTAATTTTCACTAATTTTTCAATATTTAACATTTTAAATATATTTCTTTTTCTTCAATAGTATGATGTTTGTGACCTATAGATAACGCTTTTAATTTAATTATTTATACAATTCAATCCTTCAAAAAGTTATTATTTTATTTATTTCTTTTCTTTTATGATAATCTTCTAGTATTTTTGAAATAATCAAAGAATTTTCTCTTCTAAATTTCCAACTTTCTTTTTGCTTATTTTTTATAATTTTTACAAATTTAGCAGTTTCATATCTTAAGCCATCTCCATCAAACTTATAGAAAAATTTTTTATTTTTGTTACTATCTTCATAAAAAATTTCAAATTCTTTAGTTAACCACCAAGGTTCCGTAACTTTAATATATCCTTTAGTTCCAACTATATGCATTCCGCCTTCACTTTTTACCTTTAGACCTATTTTAGCTGTAGCTATTGCATTTTCATATTTCAGAAAAATTTTAGTATATCCATCAATTCCATTTACAATATTAGATATATATTCCACTTTTTCTGGTTTCCCTAATAATTTTACAATTCCTGCCAACGGATATGTCCCTAATTCATTTACACTCCCACCATCATCAATATTAAGTTCTCTAATATTTCCAAATGAAAGCTTTGTAAAACATGCTTCAACATCTTTAATTTCGCCTATAAGTCCTGATTTTGCAATTTCTACCAATCTTTGAAATCCAGGTGAATATACTGTTTTAATTGCTTCCATTATAACTACATTATTTTCATCTGCTAAATCAAATAATTCTTTTAGCTCTTCTTTTTTCAGAACAATTGGTTTTTCACATAAAACATGTTTTTTCGATAAAATAGCTTTTTTACTTAAGGAATAATGATATTTATTAGGTGCAGCTATGTATACAGCATCCACTTTTTCTATTAATTCTTCATAATCCTCTGTATAAAATTCTAGTTCATATTTTTTAGAAAAATTTTTGGCACTTTCAAGATTGGGGGTATATACTCCTACTACTTCTATTCCACTGACATATTTAGATTCTGGTATAAATTTATTTGCTATTCTTCCAGCTCCTACTAATCCTAACCTTATAATTTTATTTTTACTTATTCTTAATTCTGTACTAGAAACACCTTTAGTCCTATCTAAATATTTCACTTCACAAAATTCATTTAAATAATCAAATTTTCCTCTCCAATCAGATCCTATAACAAAAAAATCAACTTCATATTTTTGTATATCTGATATTTTTTGTCCTTCATGATCTTCTACAATTACCATGTCAGCTAAGCCGCTTTTCTTCACATTTTCTATTCGTTCTTCTAAACTTTGATCAACGTTTAATTTTCCTCTTTCTTGGTCATAATCTTCCCCTGTTACTCCAACTATCAAATAATCACCCATTTGTTTAGCTCTTTCCAATATCCTTCTATGTCCTTTATGAAAAAGATCAAAAGTTCCATAAGTTATAACTTTTTTCATCTCTCCTCCCCTATTTATCTGATTTTATTATTTATATTCCTAATTCTTTCAAAATTCTTTCGCAACTTTTATTATCTTTATATTTATTCAATTCTACTTTACTTTTAACAATTTTAAAATCTTGATTTTTTATTAATTCTAAAAACTCTTCTTCTGTTTGTACAATTGTTCCTGGCATGTAATTTTTTGTATTATCTCCAAATACAAATCCACGTGAATTTTTATAACTCTCAAAATCACCCATAGTAAATATAACTGGTCTATTTAAAATTTCATAGTCAATATATACTGATGAATAATCAGTAATTAAAACATCACAATTTCCTAATAGCGAATACAATTGAACATTTAAATTATTTAAATCATCTGATTTTATTATTATAATATTGCTATATTTTTCAAATTTTTGATTATTTAGTATATCCATAGGATGTAACTTAACTAATAATAGGTCATTATTCGTTTCTAAAATTTTGTTTAATATATCTAAATTAGATAATGATAGTAACGATATCTTTTGATGATTAATTTCTCCATCAATTCCCATACCTTTAATAATTGATTGACGAAATGTTGGCATCCACATAATTATATTTTTATAGTTATATTTTTTTAGATTTACTTTTTCAAAAAAATCAGTTTTTTCAAAAAATAAATCATTTCTAGGCTGTCCCGTTATTAAAACTTTTTCTTTATTTACTCCAAAAGATTTAGCCATTAAATCTTGATATAATGTAGAAGTCGAAATTAAATAATCCTGTTTATATGGACTTGCTGAACATCTATCGTCCAATAACCCTATTTTTTTTAAAGGCATTCCATGCCAAAGATTTATTCTTTTTTTTTCATTGTAAGACTTCGCTTTTCCAAACAACCCATGTGTACAGAAAGTATAATTAGATTTTAAATACTCAAAGACACCACCTATCGAATTTTTTTTCTTCACTTTTATTCTTATTCCAAATTCATCGTAGATTTTCTTCTTTAATTTTTTCTTATCCCCATACGATAACCAAACTAAAGTATATTTATTATGATATTTTTTTTCTATCATATATCTAAATAATGAATATGAATTATCTGAATAATCAGGAAAACTATTAAATATAATTTGATTTTTTTTAGGTAAGATAATATCTAATTTTTCTATTATTTTAAATGCTTTTTTTTTCATTAAATTCTCCTTTTCCTGCTATTTTTTAATCCCTCGATACTATCTATTACTATACATCTTCTCATAATATTTAGCATAATCACCACTTACTACATCATTTACCCATTCTTGATTATCCAAATACCATTTAATAGTTTTTTCAATTCCTATAATAAACGGTGTTTCTGGATAAAACCCTAATTGTTTTACTGTCTTTGTTGGATCTATAGCATATCTGGCATCATGTCCTAATCTATCTTGTACATAAGCTATTAGATCATAATTTATATCTTCTGGCCTACACTTTACAATATCTTTATATTTTTCTTTCAACTTCCCATTTTCAACTATTAACTTATAAATCGTATCAATAGTCATCTTCACAATGTTTATATTAGTTTCTTCATTGAATCCCCCAATATTATATGCTTCACCAAGTTTCCCACCATCTATTACCATATCTATCCCCTTACAGTGATCTTCTACATAAAGCCAATCCCTTACCTGTTTTCCATCTCCATAAACTGGTAATTTTTTCCCTTCCAGTATATTTTTAATTATAAGTGGAATTAATTTTTCAGGAAAATGATAAGGGCCATAGTTATTAGAGCACCTTGTTACATTCACTGGAAAATGATAAGTTTCATAATAAGCTCTTACCAACATATCAGCTCCAGTTTTAGAAGTGGCATAGGGTGATCTAGGATCCAATGGTGTTTCCTCTGTAAAAAATTTATTTCCAAAAATTTTAGGCACAGATTCCCTTTCATTTAAAACTGTTTCCAACTCTTCTTTTTTTAATCCATTTTCCATTATCAATTTTCCATTATCAATTAAGAACTTCCCTTCTGGAAATTCTCTTTCCAAACTTCCATAAACTTCATCGGTACTTACCTGCAAAAACTTCTTTCCCTCTTTATAGATTGGATATCCAAACCGATCCTTACTAGCAGTCCAATTTTGTTTAGCTACATCCATCAAAGTCTGAGTCCCTAAAATATTAGTTTTTAAAAATATCCCCGGATCTTCTATGGATCTATCTACATGAGATTCTGCAGCAAAATTTACAACAAAGTCGATATCATAGTTCATAAAAATATTTTCTACTAACTCCTTGTTACAGATGTCTCCCTTAACAAACTCTACCCTTTCATCTTTTATTTCTTCTCTGATAGTCCCAAGATTTCCAGCATAGGTAAGTTTGTCCAAAACTATCATCTTACATTGTACATTATCAATTTTACATTTCTTAAGTTTATACTTAAGAAAGTTGGCACCAATAAATCCTGCTGCACCAGTAATTAAGTATGTTTTCATAACTCAAATCTCCTTTCTACAAAAATTTGACGTAGACTTAAACTGACTTTTAGATACTGACAAAACCTGACTTTCTTTTTTAGTCATTTTATAATCTTAATTTTAAAGTCTATTAAAGTCTACGTCTAATAATTTTATTTTTATTTTTTTCTCTTTAAGTTTAATTTTCATCTTATTATTTAACTAAACCTATTAAATACTCACCATAATATGTCTTAAGAAGTGGCTGGGCTAACCTTAGTACATCTTCATTTGTTATCCATCCATTATTATAAGCAATCTCCTCTAGACAAGCTACAAACAAACCTTGATTTTTTTGTACTGTTTTTACAAAATTACTTGCTTCTAACAATGAATCATGAGTCCCTGTATCCAGCCATGCCATTCCCCTTCCAAGATTGATAACATTTAAACTACCCTCATCTAAATACATCTCATTTAGAGTGGTTATTTCTAATTCTCCTCTATAAGAAGGCTTTACGGCTTTAGCTTTTTCAATCACTGTGTTATCATAAAAATATAATCCCGGTATAGCAAATTTAGATTTAGGTTTTTTAGGTTTTTCCTCTAACGAAATTGCTTCTCCAATTTCATTGAATTCGACTACTCCAAATCTCTCTGGATGTTTTACAGGGTATCCGAATATATAAGCTCCCTTTTCAATTTTAGAAGCTTTTTTTACCTGTGCTCCTAAACCTTGTCCATAAAAAATATTATCTCCTAATACTAACGCACAAGAATCATTTCCAATAAATTTTTCTCCTATTATAAACGCTTCTGCCAATCCATTTGGAGCTACTTGTACTGCATATTCTAATTTCATTCCTAAATCTAATCCATCACCTAAAAGTTCTTTAAATATAGGTAGATCACGATGAGTAGATATAATCAAAACTTCATTTATTTCTGCTAACATCAATACGGATAATGGATAATATATCATAGGTTTATCATATATTGGATTAATTTGCTTCGATATTGCCTTTGTTATTGGGTATAGTCTTGTACCAGATCCTCCTGCTAATACTATTCCTTTCATTTCTCCCCCTAATTTTTTTTCTAATCTTAATTTTCAACTTAATTAATATCATTAATGGCTAAATCTTTTTTATTTCCTTTATTATTTTACATATTTGTAAAACATTTTTTAAATCTAAATTTCCATATAGCGGTAATGTCATAACTCTATTTCCTACATAATTTGCATTCACTAAATGATCATCTTTATATTTGCCTTTATAACATTGAAAATCTGTAATTAATGGATAAAAATATTTCCTTGTAAACACATTATATTCTTTCATTTTTTCATGAAGTTCATCTCTTGACATTCCAAACTTATTTTCATCAATAAGTATAGGAAAATATGCATAATTATGCTTAACTCCCTCAATATCTTCTAAGACTTTTATACCTTCAATTTTTTTTAATTCTCTTCTATAGTTTTCAACAATTATTTTTCTTTTCTTAATTTCTTCATCAATATATCTTAGATTTACTAATCCCATTGCGGCTTGAAACTCATTCATCTTAGCATTTCCACCAATATCAACAACACTTTCTTGACCTTCTATTCCAAAATTTTTAAAATTTAATATTTTTCTTTTTAAAGAAAGATCTTTAAATCCCAGAACTCCACCTTCTATAGAATTAAATACCTTAGTTGCATGAAGTGAAAGCATCGATAAATCTCCAAAGCTCCCTATTCCTTTTCCATTTATTTTTACACCAAAAGTATGAGCTGCATCATAAATAACTTTTAAATTGTACTTATCCGCTATTTCTTGAATTTTTTCTATATTACAAGGACTACCAAATACATGTACTGGCATAATAGCAACTGTATTTTCTGTTATTAATCCTTCAATTTTATTAGCATCAATGTTATAGTGATTTAATTCTATATCACAAAATATAGGTTTAAATCCTGTGTTTGTTATTGAATGAGTTGTAGAAGCAAAAGTAAAAGGTGTAGTTATAATTTCACCACCTTTTCTTAAGTTTAAAGATTTAATAGCAATTTCTAAGGCCTGATGACCATTTACAAAAAGTGAAATATTATTTAAAAGTAAATAATGTTTTAGTTTTTCTTTAAATTCTTTGTGTAAGGGCCCCAAGTTAGTCAACCAATTTGTTTCCCAAATTTTTCCAATTTGTTTATTATACTCCTCTATTGGTGGTAAAAACGATTTAGTTACCATTATTGGAGATTTAAAAAAACTTTTCATTTGATCCTCCATTTTAAAACTTTTTCTATTATTTTTTACAGCATTCTTCATACAAAAATATTGAAGAACGAGTCGCTAATATTTAATTATTTTTCATTGGAATTTCTTCCTCTCTCAATTCTTTAAATCTATTTATTTCCATTTCTCTTTTGAATTCTTTTAAATATTCTAAATAATTATACTTTGGAATATAACCTAATTCTTCTCTTGCGTTCTTTATATCCATTATAAATTCTCTACTATTCTGTTTATCTAAGCAATTTATTATTTTTGATTTATTATCTTTCGGAGAAAATATTTTTATCATTCCTTCTATTTGAGATTTTAAAGAAGTCCCTACTCCAGTTCCAACATTATAAAATCCTGTATCTCTATTAACAAATAAAGCTTTATAAAACATTTGACAAAAATCTTTAACATAAACTACATCTTTTTCCCTATTAGGATCTCCCCACATTTCTATATCTTTTCCTAATATAGCTTGATTCATTAAATACCTATATGCTAAAACTTTTTTTATTCCATTAACATAAAAATATTGATTCGGAGTATAGGCATAAATTGTTGGACATCTAAATATAAAATTCTTTATTCCATATGATTGATGGTAATGCTCTATCATATCAACTGTTGCATTTTTTGAAATAACATATAATGCATGGTCTCCTTTAAAATTAAATTTTCTTTGTAAATCTGGTTTTAATAATTTCTGTTTTTCCCAATATCCTGATAGATCCCCTTCAGTTTGAGGATATAAAATTCTATCTGCTTTAACTTCTTTACAATATTCTAAAACATTAAAAGCTCCTATAACATTCGTTTGAATATATTCTTCTGGTTTATAACCTTCCATATATGCTGGTAATAAAGCAGATAATAAAATTACAGCATATATATTTTCTTTGGGTAGTTTTTTTAAATCATCTTTATTTTTTATATCTATTTGATAATATTCTATCCCATACTTATTAAAAAAGTCTGTATCCCTTCTTCCAGAAGCAATTATTTCATATTCATTTAAATCTAAATTTTCTAAACAATATTCTGTTAGATACGCTCCTAAATTTCCAGTTGCTCCTAAAATTATTATTTTTTTCATTTTTTCAACTCCTCTTTATATTACTTCATATTTTTTTAATATTTTTTTTATTTCTTCTTTTGAATTAAACATTAATACATCTAAAATAGATAAATTTGAAACAAAATCATTATTAAATTGTTTATATTTTATATCACCTGTTTTTAAAAATTTAAGTTTCATTTCTTCTTTTTCAAAATCCTCATAGGAATATAATTCTTGTCCTCCGATAGCATTATAATATTCCGTAACCCCTAATTTCTTACAAATATCTATAACTTTATCCTGAGATTTTAATTCATTATTTTTATTAACACTAGAAGATAATATTAATTCTGTTTTTATATCTAAATACCCACATATAACTTTAAATGAATTTTCAATAAATTTAACTATATTTAATTCATCAAAATTTATAATGTTTTCAATTAAAGGATATATTATATTGAAATACGGAGCTTTTCTATAAGAACCATCTATTGATTTTAATATTTTTTTTCTTCGAATATTATTATCTTGTATTTCAATTTCATTTATTAATTTATTTTGACTTGCTCCATTTAATCTCAAGGTTAACATTTTAGGTTCTTTATTTATTAATATTCTATTTCTATTTATCCAACCACCTTTTATAAAATTAACATCATCATATATAATATATTTATCCACAGCATTCAAAAGTTGCCAATAACCTATATATGGTAAAAAATAAGGTTGCATTATTCCTAATTTCATTTGCTTCTCCTTTTATTTATAAATATTTCTTTGATTGTACTTAATAAGTATTTATAACATTCTAACTTAAAAATTGTCGCTAATATTATATAAAATATTCCTCCAGAAATTACTTGGGCCACTATTAAGAATAAATCTCCTCTAACAAAATAGCTTATCTGATAAACTATAGCTCCCATTATTAATGAAATTAATAATGATGGTAAAATATCTACCATCTGTTCTTTATAACTATAGTTTAAAAGTTTTTTATTAGGATAAGAATTAATAAATGTTGATATAATACCACTTAAAAGCATTCCTAAAGCTATTACATACACTCCAAACTTCACGGATATTACTAATATAACAACACCTAATATTTTTTTTATTATTTCTAATTTTAAAAATATATCACTTCTTCCAAGTGCGTTAATTGCCTGTAAATTAACTGTATGTATTGGCCATAAAGAATAAGAGCCACAAAATACCCATATAAAAGGAACACATGGTAGCCACTTTTCAGTTAGCAAAAGCATAACTAAAGGTTTAGAAATAATGGCTAACCCCATCATAATTGGAAATAATATAAAAGAACTTGTAACTATTGCTCTTCTCATTAATTGTTTAACTCTAAATCTATCCTCTTGTTCCGCTGACATTGCAGAAAGCAATACAGAAGTTATAGATCCATTAATATTAGTTACTATAATTTGTGGAAATTGATTTCCTCTATTATAATATCCTAGTATTGAGGGACTATATACCTTTCCTATAATTAAACTTCTCAGATTCTTATACAAAGTATCAAGCAAAGATGACGCTAATAACTTCCCTCCATAAGAAAATAATGTTTTTATTCTCTTAAATGAAAAGCACAATTTTGGTCTCCACTTAACCGTCATCCATAATATCATTGTAATTAATAATTGATTTGATAATTGTTGATAAACTAAAGCCCATACTCCATAACCTTTATAAGCCATTATAATTCCTATAGTACCTGATATAGCCATTGCCCCTAAACTACTTAGAAATAATTTTTTAAATTGCATTTTTCTTGCTACAATTGCATTTTGAATAGAAGTTACCGCTCCTATAAATAAAGTTAAAGAAAGGACTCTTAGAATCAGTATCAAATCTTTTACTTTATAAAAATCAGCAACTATAGGAGCCGTTAAAAATAAAATTATATATAGTATTGTTGCAACAAACATACTTAAATAAAATACTGAAGAATAATCTTCTTCATTTATATCTTTTCCCTGAATTAAAGCAGTATTAAATCCACTTTGTACAAAAACTCTGGCTAAAGCTATAAATATAGTTATCAAAGCTATAATCCCATAATCATTTGGAGTTAATAGTCTTGCTAAAAATATTTGTAATATAAACTGAATTCCTTGTGTTCCACCTCTTTCTAAAAATTTCCAAATAAGAGAAGATAATATTTTTGATTTTACTATTTTATTTTGCATTTAAAAGTTCCATTTTTTTTCTTTTAAAACAACCTTTTATTTTTCTTACCAAAAGTTTAAATAATCTATTTACAGAATAAATTATAATTTCTAATTTGTTTTTATATATTTTTAATATTTTAATAAATATCTGAAAATTTTTTTTATTTGGATTTTTCATCATAAAAACTAATGCATAATAAAAGCAATCTTTAAGATGAACATCTATTTTATAATCATAATCAAATAATTCTAGTGCTAATTTTTGTAAATCTATCAAAGAATTATACATATGAAAAGTTCTATTCTTCCCTCTAATTCTTGCAGTATAACTATCTCCATGACTTGTTACTTTACGATAACTAGACATTATCTCTTTAAAAAAATAAACTTTCCCCATTAAAGTAAAAATTATACTTAACTTCCTGTCTCCATTTGCTCTACATTTTAAATACTTATCTTTTTCTATTTGATTCCATCCTCTCCAAAAATTTCTACACACTATGCTAGCTGTTTGACCACATAAATAAATATTTTTTTCCAAATCTATAATATTTATAGTATGTGATTTTTTAATTGGCCACTCTAAATCATTTTTTAGCTTTTCACCTTTTGAATCGACAACAAAAACATTATGATAAGTTGCAACATATTCTAGATTTTTTTCTAAAAAATCAACTTGTTTTTGAAGCTTATTTTCATCAATCCAATAATCATCCCCTTCGCAAATAGCTAAATATTTACCTTGAGCCATTTCATAAAGTGGCTTACTTGGAGATATCCCTTTAGAATATTTATTTTCTTTTTGATATATAACTTTAATTTTATCTCTATATTTATTTTCATATTTTTTTAATATATTTGAACTGTTATCTGTAGAAGCATCTTCATGTATAAGAATTTCATAATTAAAATTTACCTTTTGCATTAGAAATCCATTTAACGCTTTTTCTATGTATTTTTCATGATTATAAACTATACAGATAATTGATACTTTAATGTCTCCTAACATAGAATCCCTCCAATTACAACTTGATAATAATGTTTGATTTATATTTCACACTTAAGTCTACACTGTATTTAACTAAATATTCTTTTGATTTTATTATAATTATTATCGTTAATATTTAATTTCAACAAAATTTTAACTACATCTTTAAATTTTAATCTGCTGAATTTTTTGGCTTCTCTCAAGTGTTTTATCACCTCTTTTTTTCCTATCTTTATTGCATAATTAGCCAACATTATATTCACTTCATAGTGTATTTTTTTCTGTTCTTCTTTCGAAAATCTACTTAGAAATTCTTTTTTTATATCATAAAGTTTTTTTTCTCCCTTATATTTTTTTTCATAATTTGTAGTTATTCTTTCCTGTTCATGCTCATAATACTTTAATAATTCATCCTTCATACATGCACAATCATAACCTCTATCTAAAATTTTTAATATCAAGTACCACTCTTGACCACAATCTAACTTTTTAAATCCCTTCACTTCTTCTAATATTTTTTTGGGGATAAACCAATTTCCTGTGGTAGCTATATTCCCTTTCATTTGTTCAAAAAAAGCTTTCTTATTACCATTTATAAAATTTTTAGTGGCACTTATTTTGTTCCCATACTTATCATAACTCGCCTCTTGAGAATATAAAATACCCTCACTTTCTAGAAATTTTTTTTTATAATAAAAGTTTTGTTTCTCTATTTTGTCTAATTCATATTCATCGTCATCATCAAGAAAGGCTATATATTTTCCTTTAGCTACTCCAATTCCTATATTTCTTGATAAAGCTCCTCCCAGATTTTTATCATTTTGAATATACTTTATCCTTTTGTCTGATGAATACTTCTCTATTATTCCCTCAACTTTTTTTCTTATCCCTGCAAATTCTGCATTATCATCTATTACTATAATTTCTAAATCTTTATACGTCTGATTTATTAGACTTTTTAATGCTCTTTCTAAAAAAAATTCTCTTTTATATGTAGGCATTATTATACTTACTAATTCATTCATTATTTTCCCTCTCTTAATCAAAATAAACACCATAGATACACTTATAATTTTAGCCTTAAACAGTATTTTCTAGCTCTATTTTTTCCTTTAATTCATATTGAGAAATAATAAAAGCTGCAGTGATCCAAAAAAAATATAACCACATATTTGCTGTCAATTTCCAATGGATTATTTGAAGAATATATATATAACTAAAACTCATAATAACTTTATTATTTCTTTGTTTATATATCATCAAACCTAGACTTAGGAGGATTCCACAGAAAAGCGTTATACCTATCAAACCTCTGTCGTGTATCGTTGACCAGTATAGTGTATGAGCTTCATCTGCTATTTCAAAGAAATCATCTTTTTTTACTTCATGACCCATTATTTGACTATACCTTCCTGTTCCTGCTCCAAATATTTTTTTTGTTGTCGGAATGCTATCTATCCTTGCTTTTATATATTCCAATTGCTCATTTCTTGCTTTTACAGAAAAATCATAACTCTGCCCCTGTGAATATTTAAGTATTTTTTGAAAACTATAATTCACTTTTTTCTCTACACTATCCCACTTAAATACAAGGACCACAAATACTAATATACTTCCTCCTACAAAAGTTAAAATACTTTTGTTAGTTAATTTAGTCTTTCTTCTAGTAATTGATATTAATAACTCAATGGCTAAAACAAAATATCCAAAACTTGAAAAAGTCATGGCTATTTCAAAAAATGCAAGATAGTAATATCTTTTGTTTTTTATAGAATTTCTAAAATAACATAGTGTAGGAGCTATTAATGTAGGTAGATACCCTGCCTCAGACGCAGTTCCTTGATACCTTCTTGTACTTGAAAAATTCACCAGAGTAAAAAATTCTATATTCCATCCTATTAACTGAAGAAAAAACATTAATAATTGTATCATTACCATATATTTAAAAAAATTATTCAATATCTTTCTATTTAATCTAATAGGTTTTATCAAAATACTAATTAAAAAACTTAACATCACAAAATTTCTAGCAAGATACTTATATAAAAATTCTTTATTTACAGGTAATCTTCTAGATATCAAGAATACTAAAATCAAATTAAAAAATAAAGCTCCTATGATAATTAGATTCAATTTAGAAGAGTTAAACACCTTTAACTTCCTCTCGATACTTGTAGTAAAGAAAATATAGACTATATAAGATACTATGAGTAGCTCTCCCACTCTCAAAGGTATTCCACTTCTAAAGCCTGCCATTTCCCTTAGAGGAATAGAATATAATAAAGCTTTTTGTAAAAATAAAATCATCATCTACTCCTATTCTAAATTTTCTTTAATAAATTTCATTAATTGTTCTGCATTAACTTTAAAAGAATGTTTTTTAGAATATTCCTTTAATGATTTTTCATAACTTTTGAGACAGATATCAATACTTATTTTCATAGCATTCTCTATTCCTTTAATACTATATTCCTTTTCATCTATATTTATTCCTAAATGTGATAATTCTTTATGAAATTTCCCAATGGGAATACATCCATGAAGTGCAGCTGCCTTCAATGTTCCATTATTTGAATCAATCATAGGTTTTATAGGTAATATCATATATCTATTCTTTTGAAATTCTTGTGACAACTCTTCATTGGATAGCCCTCTATGCAACTTTATATTATATCTTTCCATATCATCTATCTCCACTTTTGAAGCTGAATAAATATTTAGAATGTTTTTAGCATTTTTATTAAAGTCTTTCCATCCTTCAATCATTTCATTAAACGCCTTAGTTTTATTTATTAATCCAAAATAACAATAGTTATTTTCTTCTCTCACTATTTCTACTTTACTATCTATTCTAACTATGTTACTTGGTATAGATCTCAATATTTTCTTACCCTTTAGTTTTTTATATAATTTTTCATCGGTCACTATATATCCATCAGATATTTTTATAAGTAAGTCTATCGCCCACCTTCTAAATTTATTTACTCTATAATACTCATGTATTGATAAGATAAATTTTGAATTAATATAGATTTTTTTTAAAATGATTAATAATATTATTGTAAATGGATTCCAATCCATAAATGGATATTCCACTACAAAATTTATTTTTTCTTTTCTCAACCCTTTATTATTAAATATAAATTTTAATATTTCTTTTGTCATGGAAAATGATAACAAACCTAATTTTCCTTTATTTTTATCTGTTATAGCGCTTAACATTTTAACTTCAAAACCTATTCCTTTTTTAATTTCTTTTGAAATGTTTGCTGTATACATTCCTATTCCATCTTTTATTGAATTATAATTAGTACATATAAATACTATTTTTTTCATTAATTTCTCCTGTTATTAAGATAATTCTTCTATTATTTTATCCCACTTTTTCTGTATATTTTTTGTAGAAAACCTTTTTATATTACTTCTTGCATTATTTCCCATTCTTATTCTTAACTCTTCATCATTAACTAAAATTTCTAATTTATTAATAAATTCATCAAAGTTTCCATTTTCTACTAAGAATCCATCTTCATTATTTTTTATTATTTCTCTTGGCCCACTTGGACAATCAAAACTTATACAAGGAACTCCTACAGATAAAGCTTCTAATAACACTAAAGAAAAACCTTCATACTTAGAACAAAGAAGAAATATTGAAGATTTTAAATACTCCTCTATAATATTTTTTTTAGAATCTATTACTACTATATTTTTTTCTAGCTTATGTTTTTCTATTAAACTTAAATATTTTTTTTTATAGGGACCATTTCCTATTATTGAAAGTTTCCAATCAGGATATTTATTAAAAAAATTAACTAATTTAGATATTAACTCTTCATACCTTTTTATTGCTACAAATCTGCCTACAACCAAAATATTTTTATTTTTCAATTCTGCTTTTTCCTTTGGATAAAAAGTCAAACTATTAGGAATACTTACTGCTTTAGCTCCATATTTCTTATAAATTTCTTCATCTATTTTTGTAAGTGTTACTACTTTACTAAAAAAATTATAAAAATTTTTTTTTAATATCTTATCTAATCTTCCAGAATTCTCATAACTTCTATGAAGAGCTGATATAACTTTTACATTTGAAAACAAAGTTGAAAATAAAGCAATTAAACTACATACTGTATCTGGAGTATACACAATATCAATTTGATTTTCCTTTATATATTTTCTTGTTAATTTACTAACTTTAAATATTTTAATTGATTCATTTATTAATTTATTTTTATACCTATTTTTATATTCTAGGTATTTTATTTTTACTTTAGAATTTATTTTATAAAACGAACTTTTATATTGTATCGGTACTAAATGGATTTCATAATTTTTACTCCACTCATTTGCTAAATTAGCCATTACTCTTTCTGTTCCACCAGCATTATCCATTCTTATTGGCAGTATTAATATTTTCTTCATTTATCTCCTTTTTATATAATTTAATTTATTGATATATAATATTTTTTCCATAAAAAATTACCTATTTTACTCTTTCCTATGATCAAATGATTTCATGTCTACTTTTTAGAGATTTACTATAGTTGATAGCTTCTAAAGCTATTTCCTTAATTTCTTTTTTAAATCTATCCTTAGAAAAACTTTTAGCATGTTCTACTATTTTATCTGTATTAAAGACCATTTTTTCAAATTTTAAGATTTGTGATTTAACACTTTCTACAGTCTGTTCATTAAAGAAGGTTCCTGTTACATCCTCCACAACGGTTTCTAAACTTCCCCCTTTTCCATATGCAATTACGGGTCTTCCGCATGCTTGTACTTCTAGAGGCACTATACCAAAATCTTCCTCAGCGCAAAAGATCATAGCTTTACACCTCTGGAGGTAATCTTTTACTTTTTCATCAGATAATCTACCTGTAAATATAACAGTTTCTCCTGCTATGGATTTGAGATATTCTCTTTGTTCACCATCTCCTATTACTACCAGATTTTTCTTGAGCTCCGTACAGGCTTTAACAGCTAAATCTATTCTTTTGTATGGCACAAATCTTGAAAAGGCCACATAAAAATTCTCAGCTTTCTTTCCATTTGCTTCCAATCTCTCTACCTCAATAGGAGGATAAACAACTTCCGAATCTCTTCCCCAATATTTCTTTATTCTCTTTGAAATATAATTTGAATTAGCCAACACCTTATCTATCCTAGTACTGCTTATTACATCCCACTGCCTTATACTAGGCATAAATAAACTCATAAATAATTTGGTGAAATAACCACTTTTATTTCTATAATCATAATACAAATCCCATGCATATCTCATGGGACTATGAATATAAGCTATATGAATTGTACTAGGAGAAGTTATTACTCCCTTAGCACAACAAGAACTACTTGAAAGTACCATATCATAATCCTCTAAATCTAGTTCCTCAAAAGCTCTTGGCATAAGAGGTAGCATTTTGGTGTATAATTTAGTTGCCTTAGGAAACTTTTGAATAAATGTGGTCTTTACCTTTTCCTTTGAAAAAATATGACCCATCTTTTCTTCATCATATATAAGAGTATAAATGTCAGCCTGTGGAAAAATTTCACACATTGTTTCTACAACTCTTTCAGCACCTCCATAAGTAACCAACCAGTCATGAACAATAGCCACTTTCAACTCTTCAATTTTTTTATCCATTTTTTACTCCTATATTTTTTTTGTTTTTATTTACTATCATAAGTTGTATATTCCACAGTATCCTATACTCTCACTATGTCATTTTCTTCGTTATATTTTCCTACCTTGTTTTCCATTGTCAATTGTACATTTTATATTTTCAATCATTTTCTAATACGCCCCTTTTCTATAAATCACTTGTTTTATAGTTTTTATAAGTATCACTACATCTAGCCACAACGACCAATTTCTATAGTAATATTCATCCAGTTCTAATCTTTCCTCAAATGTTGTATCACTTCTACCATGAGTTTGCCACATCCCTGTTATCCCTGGTTTTATCTTAATTATTTTTTCGTAAGAATCTCCCATGTCTGCTTTTTCTCTATGTAGATAAGGTCTTGGACCTATCAAGCTCATATCTCCTTTTAATACATTTATAAATTGTGGAAATTCGTCCAATGAAGTTTTTCTAAGCTTTTCTCCTATATTTGTGATTCGAGGATCATCCTTTAATTTTTTATTTACAAGATATTCATTTCTAATTTTAGTATTAGTAGCCATAAGCTCTTCTAGTATCTTTTCTGCACCAGTCACCATACTTCTATACTTTATTATTCTTATTGAACCATCATTTAACGCTACCCTTTGCTGCCTAAAAAACAACCCTTCCTTCCTTTCTTTTTTATCAGTTTTTTTCCATACTATGAGGGTTAAAGGTATCAATATTAAACTCCCTACTATTCCTGCTATTATATCTATACTTCTTTTTATTTTTATTTGAAATGGATTCATTAAGCCACTTACTGAAGATATTAACATCATCCCGTCATAATCTTCTACCTTACTATTAAATGTATATGTCCCATTAAGTTGAGGTATAAATTTAATTTTTTTAACTTTACCTTCTATCTTTTCAAGGATCTTATGCATTTCTCCATTGGTGGCTTTGGGTAAAGCTACTATTACTTCATCTACATCTAACTTCTCCATTATTTTTTCTATATTATAAAATTTCCCAAGAATCTTATCTTCATTTATAATTTTGTGACCCTTGTAATCTAAAATTTCACAAACTGAAATATATCCCAAAATATTATAAGTTGTAAAAGGATTTTGCTCTATAACTTCTGATAAATTTTTAGCTGTTCTTCCTATTCCCACTATAACTAAATTCTTTTTCAATAATTTCCAAAACTTTTTTCTTATAAACATAATTAAAAATAAATTAAAAGCACTAAAACTTATCCCTATAATGATATGAGGTAATATAAATTTATGTCCTAAAAAAGTGAAATCATTTATTATCATGACTACTATATATTCCACATGAACTCTCATTTGTTTTTTCAACTCTTCCCATATGAGAGTTGTTTTAAATGAATACATATTTTTTGTAAAATTTAAAATCAAATAGATAAAAAACGTATTATATATTACCCTGTCTTCTATTTTAAACAATTTACATACCAAAAAATAAAAAATAAATTGTATCAATATCATGATTAATTTTGCTATTTGCCTTTTACACATCTCTTTCCCTCCTTTTTTATATTTTTTAGATCCTTATTTCTGGCTCGTATTTTTATTTTTTTCACATTATTGGGAAAAATAAAATATTTTTAAACCTAATTATGCGAATATTACAATTCAATTAACTTACAGTTTTGTAAGTTAATTTCTTAGTAAAGTTTACCACAAAACCTTATATTTCTTAAGTTTTTTGTTACAAAAATTTAATTATTAATTAAGTAAGTAACGAAATGTTAATCTATACAATTTTTATTAATAAAAATTAATTCGAATAACGGTAAAACATATACTAGATGATTTTAAAAATTTATATTTTTGCAAAAAAAAAAGGTTAAAACCTCTTACTTCAAAATGCCTCCTCATTCCCCTTCTAAGCCCTCCTAAAAACTCCCCCTTAGAATTGTATAGGCGGTTCGTTTAAAAACCAAATTATACCTTCTTATATCCCTTGGTACTACTGGTGTTGATCAGTGAAAAATGATTAAGGCTACCTACGAGCCTTAAGGGTTTTAAAAATAGCCTTAAAGGTAGCGTAAGTAGCCTTACTTTATTTAAAAATTACTACATTCCAGTATATATTTATATCGTCCTCCTTTTTTAGTCATTCTAGTCAGAATTCCTAATTTATCTAGATGAATCAATGATTTTTTGATTCCACTTACAGATATTTTAGTATACTGACTATAATTTAATATCGAAAATTCAATCTTTTCATATGGTTCTATCAATATCCTTATAAGAAGTATCTTATCTGCCTTGGATAGATCCCTCCTCACCAATAATTTTTTTATATGGATAAGGGGATCTGATTTGTTTTTTATAAACATAAATCTCACCTCCAATAAATTTTTTTTACACGAATTACAAAATCTTAGACCTCACCTCTAACTCCTCTCCTGACATTTATAAATTTCTTTTTATTTACAAAAAATTTATAATATTCGTCACCTCATAGGAGAGGAGAACTAAAAAAATAAATTTTCACAGATTAAGAAATACATTCAATTCAGAGATAAACCTTTTTGCAACACAGAGACTCACCGAGATTAGGTGAGAGGTTCACAGAGTTAAAACCTAAAATTTATTTTTCCTCTGCGATCCTTCGTGTACTCTTTTTCCTCTGCGTTGATATCTTTTCCTTTCTTGGTTAGAACCCTATCTATTCTCTATTATCTGCTTTTTCTTCTGCCACCAATCTACACTAATCTATAAACTTCTACTGCTACAGCACAGAAGTTTTTGTTTTTTTTGGTTAGAACCTTATCTATTCTCTATTATCTATTCTCTGTCCTCTATTCTCTGTTATCCTTACTCTGTATCTCTCTGTGTATCTCCGTGTCCAAGTTTTTTTCTTATCTTTCCATTTTCAATTGTACATTGTCAATTATACATTGTTTTTCACTTCTTACTTCTTACTTCTTACTTCTTACTTCACAAACACATTTCCCCTCTATATCCACTACAATTTTTAAATAGAGTAAATATAGTGAAAATACAAAATATATAAATTCATATTTATTCTCAAAAACTTCATCTTTTAAACTCTGAAATATTATTTTTTCTAAATGAAAGAACTCCTCCTCTATCACCTCCTCCATAGGAATAAGTTTCTGTCTAGATTTCATAAATTCCTCCCAATATTCATGACTCAATACAACTTGTTTAGACTCCCCTAGAAGGGACCTAAAGGCAGGAATATAATCTCTTATTATCCTACCGAAGATCTTCTGGGTTGGAGGATCCATACAATATATTTTTTGTCTTTGAATCAAATGAAAGTAATGGAAAAGTTCATGATTTCTTACAACTTCTACTTTTTCTTTATCTTTTCTTATGTTTCTAAGAAAGGGAAGAACCATCTCTGTAATATTTATTACCTCCCTAAAACTCAAACTACTCACCAATTTCTGTGTAATTATCCACATAGTATTGAAATGCTTCTACTTCTATCATCCTGTTTTCCAAATTTGATATAGTAGTTTCTGCTCTTTCTATCTCTTTTTTCACTGTATCTTTCCACTCAGTGTAACTAGCATAATTTGAGTAACTTGGCATAGGTTCCCCTGCTGTTTCTCTTTCATTAAGAAACTCTAGAGTTGCTCTGTCATCAGCAATTTCTTTCAAGTATGCCTCTTTTTTTTCATAAGTCTTTTGAGTTCTAGAAATCTTTTCTGACAATATCAATTTCTTTTCTGGTACTGTTTTCATGACTTTACCTCCTTATATTTTAGAAAAAACGATATACATGGCCAAAAATTTTAAATTTAATCTACCCGATTTTTTTAATTATGCAGAGATCTAAAGTAGGAGTTAATTAAATTTATTTATGTAGTTTAAAGCATCCGAAAGGAAGATAATGTAAACTCCAGAGATTTTTATCCCAGTTAAGAGTCCTCTTTGAATATATCGCCTAACGGTAGATGGTGCTACCCCTAATATATTAGCAAATGAATCTGTAGTAAAAAATTCCTGTTGTGTCTTCATTATTTTGTTTTCAGCATAATTCATATGTTTTCCTCCTCTCTTAGAATTTTTTATATTCCCTTTGTTATTTAGAGTATTCCACAAGAATCAGTATTTTTCTTGAGTGTGCTCGTGTACAGGCACAGGGGTTCTGTCTCCTACTTTAGTTAACTAAAGCTTCAATAAATATTCTATTAATTTTTCATTAGAAAAAAGAATATAAGAAGAAAAGTATTAAAAATATAGTACCTTATAAAAAATAAAATAAAAAAATTTTGAATTAAATTTATATTTTACAAAAAAAAAAAGAGGTAAATACCTCCCTTAAAAATTTTATCATTAGTTCATAGGTACACGGATCAGATCTGATAATAGCTATGAGATGCCACTGATGATATACGATGGATATATGTTTATTAATTTTATTCATATTTAATGAAACAAATTAAATGTATAATCAAAATCCTTACACGAAGCTCACAAAGGAAAAACTAGAAAGATCACTAAGAAAACCTTTTACTTCTTTGCCACCAAGGGTATACGAATATTATTTTTTTTCATACTTAAAGAAAAAAATTAAATGTATCACCAATTTTATAAACTTCTACTGCTACAGCACAGAAGTTTTTAAAATCATATTTTTGTCGCAGATTACACAGATCTTAAGTCTAATTTACACAAATTTAAAATATTAAATTCCTTACACTAAGCCCACAAAGGAAAAACTAGAGAGTACACTAAGAAATAACAAAAGAGTTTTATAAGCTCTAATTTTTAATCTAATATATATCTTTTTATACCTTTTTTTAATAACTCTTCATTAAAATTTATAAGAAAACCTAATTTTTTATTACTTAACTTTAAATAAGTTAATAATTGAGCTTCATGTATTTTTTTTAAAGATTCCACAGCCTTAAGCTCTAATATGATTTTATCTTTAACTAAAATATCAATTCTATACCCCTCTTCTATTTTTAGCTTTCCATCATACATAATGGGTAATTTTACTTGTGATTTATATTGAATATTATTTTTTTCTAATTCATAACATAAACATCTTTCATAAGTAGATTCCAATAACCCAGGTCCTAATTCTTTATGAACTTTAATAGCTAATCCAATAACTCTATAAGATAGTTTTTCAACTTCTTGATTTATCATCTAAATCACCTCTTTGTGAGCTCTCTTTCTTTTTTCCTTTGTGATCTTCGTGTCCAACGTTATGAAAAATTTTAAACTTTTTTCTTCAATTATATTATTTGCCTTCATAAGACCACCTCCGGAAATTATAAAAAGTACAGAAAATAAATTAGCTATTTCTGTACTCTAGATTATATACTGATATTTAATTTTTTTCTTCTTTTGGTTTTCATTTTACATTGTATCTCTGTTTTCTATTGTACATCGTACATTATCAATTGTACATTGTCCCTTTGCAGTTGCCTTCGCCCCTACACTTCCCCCCAATGTATCTATCAATACATCGGTAAACTGTGCTCCTCTTCCAGGGATAAAATATTGATGAAATTCATCTATTCCTCCCAACATAAACACTATGAGAATACTTTTTTTCAAACTCCCAGTAGCAAGAAAAGCCCCAATTCCTCCTATAAAATAAAGAGTAAAATGAGCTGTTTTTCTTATACCTGTAGATAAAATAAGATATTTTTTAGTCTTCAAAGCTATATCTTCTTTAGTAACTAATCTCATTTTAACCAGTATTCCTCTGGACTGACCGGCTGATTCACTGGCGGGCTTGGAGGAGAACCAAAATGTAGTCATAAATACCATAATTAATATTATCTTTCCAATTGTTTGTTTTTTCATAATACTCCCCCGGTTAAAACCTTATTTTGACCCTGACTTATAACTGACTGATTCTGATAGAGGTTATTGCTTCGTCTTTCCCATTTAGGTCAACATTTATAAATTAATCTTTAATAAGCTTAATTTTAATACTCGTTGAAAATGGCATAACGATAAAGCATAAGTTTTTTCTTGGTTTTAAGTGAAGTTTATAGTCGTCCAACTTCAGCAGTAATGTTTCTACTATGACGATTGTGTCTTACAATGCAAAGACAAAATGGTTATAGCTTCGGCTTCTCTATTTAAGAGAAACCATAACAAGTAAGCGTCAGAAATCTTCTTGATCCTCTTTGGTTCGTTTCTCAGATCAAGCCACATTTAAAATTAGATTTATTTTTCAATATAATTTTAATATTCGTGATCATGAACCCAGTTAAGGGCGGAACCCTTAGAACTATACCTCTACACTAAGCTCACTAAGGACAACTAGAGAGATCACTAAGAAAAAAAAATTTGACCCTGACTTATATTTGACTAGATCCTAACTTTTTTTACTAATTGTACATCATACATTATCCATTGTAAATTGATTCAAGGTATTCCTTTAATCCTTCTGCCGTCTCTTCATTTCTCATCCCAAATTCTATATTAGCCTTCAATAGTCCTAACTTGCTCCCTATATCGTATCTTTTCCCTTTAAATTTATAAGCGCTAACGTTTTCACCACTTTTTATCATAGCCAGGATAGAATCTGTAAGTTGAATCTCTCCCCCTACACCTGCACCTTGTTTTTCTAAATGATTAAAGATATCACTGGTTAATAGATATCTACCTAAACAAGCCATCTTAGATGGGGCATCTTCTAATTTTGGTTTTTCTATAAAATCTGACATCAAGACAGTATCTTCATCCAAATTTTTAATTGGTTTCACTATACCGTATTTAGATACATCTTCATCTGCTACTTCCTGAACACCTATAACACTATTACCATATTTTTCATAATTTTCAATAAGTTGCTTAGTTACTGCTTTTTCCTCATTATACATGATATCGTCACCTAGAGCTATGACAAATGGTTCATCTCCAATAAATGGTTTTGCCTTTAAGATAGCATGCCCTAATCCCAATGGTTTATTTTGTCTCACATAAAATATGTTAGCCATAGAGGATATATTTTTTATCTTCCCTAATAGTTCTAGCTTACCTTTTTCTTCCAGAGTTTTTTCTACCTCATAAGAGTAATCAAAGTGATCTTCTATGGAATTTTTATTTCTTCCTGTCACTATCACTATATCTGTTATCCCAGATTCTACTAATTCTTCCACTATATATTGCAGAGATGGTCTATCTACAATAGTCAGCATCTCCTTTGGTTGTGCTTTAGTTGCAGGGAGTACTCTAGTTCCTAGCCCCGCTGCCGGTATAACTGCTTTTGTAATTTTTCTCATATTTATTCCCCCCGATTAAAATATAATGTACAGTGTAAAATGTACAATGTATAATTAAAGTCTTTTTTTATTTTTTGCCACCAATCTACACATATTAAATACTTTACTGCTATAACACAGAAGTCTTCTCTTTGTCGCAGATTCCACAGATTAAAAACAGATTTTAAAACCTAATTCCTTACACTAAGCCCACAAAGGAAAAGCTATAAAGATCACTAAGAAAACATTAAAATCTATAGAACGTTAATCTCTAGCGAGATACACAGAAGATCTCTGATTGACACGGATCTAGAACCTTATCTATTCACTATTTCTTGGTTTTAAAACTGAAGTTTATAGTCGTTATACTTCAGCCCTCTGTTTCTACAATGACGATCGTGTATTACTTATTAAGACCTTTATAAACCTTCTTGAACTTTTTCGTTAATTTTTCTTTCAAGAGAAAAAGTAACTCGTATTAAAGGCGAAACCTTTAGAACTTTCTTAACCCTCTCTCGCCTTCGGCACTCTCTCCCTCCACAGGGAGAAAGCTTATTTATGTTTTAAAGAGAAAAGAGCACAGTTTCCTGTACTCTTAATTCTTATTATTGTTGTAATTTGCGGTTAAAGAAAAAATCTAATCTCTTGCAAATAAATCACGAGTGTAAATTTTATCTTCCACGTCTGCTAACTTATCAGAAAGACGATTAGTAACGATTACATCAGAAATTTTCTTAAATTCATCTAAATCCGCAATTACTCTAGAATTAAAGAAACTCTCTTCCTTCAACACCGGTTCATAGATAACTACCTCTACTCCCTTAGCTTTCAGTCTCTTCATAACTCCCTGAACCGCTGATGCTCTGAAGTTATCTGAATCCATCTTCATAGTAAGTCTGTAGATCCCAACTACCTTTGGATTTCTCTTTAATATCTTTCTGGCAATATGATCTTTTCTTGTAGTATTAGCATCTACTATTGCCTGGATTATATTATTAGGAACTTTATCGTAATTGGCTCTAAGCTGTTTAGTATCTTTAGGCAGACAGTATCCACCATATCCAAATGAAGGGTTGTTATAGTGATTCCCAATTCTTGGATCTAGCCCTACTCCTTCTATGATTTGTTTAGTGTTTAATTTATATACTTCTGCATAACTATCCAATTCATTGAAGTACGCTACTCTTAGAGCAAGATATGTATTAGAAAATAATTTTACAGCTTCTGCTTCTGTAGATTCTGTAAATAATATATCTATATTTTCTTTAATAGCACCCTCCGCTAAAAGGTTAGCAAATATTCTTGCTCTTTCACTGTCTTCACCTACAATTATCCTAGAAGGGTGAAGGTTATCGTAGAGCGCCTTCCCTTCCCTTAAAAATTCTGGGGAGAAGATAATATTGTCTACACCAAATTTTTCTTTAATCCCTTTAGTATATCCTACTGGCACTGTAGATTTAATTATCATAGTAGCATTAGGATTTATTTCCAATACATCCTTAATAATTATTTCTACTAAACTGGTATCAAAGAAGTTATGTACTTCATCATAGTTTGTAGGAGTAGCTATAATTACATATTCTGCATCTTTATATGCTAACTCTTTATCTAAAGTAGCCTTTAGATTTAATTCCTTATTAGATAAATAATCTGTGAGATAGTCATCCACTATAGGTGATATCTTATTGTTTATCATCTCTATCTTTTCGGGTAATACATCAAGTGCTACTACCTCATGATTTTGTGCTAAAAGTACTGCATTTGATAGCCCCACATATCCAGTTCCTGCAATTACAATCTTCATTTTTCTTCATCTCCAAACTGTATTAGTTAAAAGTTGCAAGTTACAAGTTAATAGTTAACTGACTTTTTTTAACTATCAACTATCCTCTAGCAACTTTTAACTGCTCTTTTATTATCTTTTCTTAACTGTTATTCAAACTATTTTTTGTTGTTTTTATTATACTTATCAATAACTTTATTATTTCTTCCAAATCCTTAATGAGGCTTTTCTCTTCCTTTGCCTCTAAATATTCGGTAGCTTGTAATAAATTTATCCAATATTTACTTTCATTAGCTTCTTTTAAAGCTATATGAAGTTTTGCAATAAAATCTTTTTTGCTTTGACCTTCTAAAGCTTCGCTTATATTTGCTCCAATGCTGGTTCCACTTCTCATGAGTTGTTTTGACATAATATATTCTTTTTTATTTATTTTTAAATATTCGTATAGTTTTACTACTCTAATTGCAAAATTAAAAGATTTATCATACACAATGCTTTTTCCTATCATAAGCCGAGAACCCCCTTTGTTAGTTGCTAGTTAACAGTCGCTAATTAATAGTTATCTGCTCTTTTCATTTAACTCTCAACTGTTCTCTGGTAACTATTGACTATATTAGTTACAGGTTAATAGTTTTAAGATTCTGCTCATAACTAGCAACTCTTAACTATCCTCTATCAACTATTTCCACTTATACCATTCTACAAATTTCTCTATTCCTTCTTCAAAAGTAAGACTTGGATTGTACCCTGTCATCGCTTTTAATTTGCTTACATCTGCATAGGTTCTATCTACATCTCCTGGTTGCATAGGTAATCTCTCAATGATAGCTTTTTTCCCCAAGACCTTTTCAATAGTTTCTATCATCTCTGTTAGTGATACTGGGCTATTACTTCCTATATTAAATATCTCATACACATCTTTATTGTTTTCTACATAATCTATAGATTTACAGATTCCATCTACAATATCAGCTATATATGTATAGTCTCTTGAAGTACTTCCATCACCATAAACTGGTATTGATTCTCCTGCTAAAATTAACCTTGTAAATTTATTGATAGCAAGATCCGGTCTCTGTCTGGGACCATATACAGTAAAGAATCTTAAAAATGCCATATTTATCTTATAAAGGGAATGATACACATGACCCATTACTTCATTGGCTTTTTTTGTTGCTGCATATGGAGAAATAGCAAAGTCTACTACATCTGTTTCTTTAAATGGAACAACTTTATTATTTCCGTAAACAGAAGAACTGGACGCTGCAACTATATTTTTAACACCATATTTTCTACAGCACTCCAATATATTATGAGTTCCTCTTCCATTTACTTCTTGATACAAAATTGGATCTTCAATGGAAGGTCTTACCCCTGCTCTAGCAGCAAGATGAACTACTGTGTCTATCTTATTTTCAGAAAAGATTCTTTCAAGAGATTCTAAGTCTCTGAGATCAACAACCTCAAGGGTATAGTTATCCGAATCAACTTTTTCTTTTAATTTTTTTAATCTTTCTTCTTTAGTCGCTTCGTCTTTAAAACTTTCAACTAACAACTGGCAACTTTCAACTACGTTGGCAATTTTAATATTTAACTCATAATACGAATTAAAATTGTCTACGTTTATTACTCTATTCCCTTCCTTAAAAAATTTTTCTACAAGGTGAGATCCAATAAAACCTGCTCCCCCTGTTATTAAATATGTTTTCATTAATTACTCCTTTTTAAAAAATTTATATGTGCTCCGGCATATTCTTTTGCTAAATCTGATTTCCCTTCTTTTTTTATAAAAATATCATTTTTATTTTCATAATACCAATTTGAATACATCAAAGTATACGGCCCAAAATGTAGTCCTTGATATTCTACCAAATAACATTTTTGGTTGCTATCAATACAAACATCAAAAGAAGCTACCGGTATATTTAGCTTTGTAAAACATTCTTTTGCAAATTTTAAAACTTCTAGCGGTGCTTCTAAATAACTTAACTTTCCACTCCCGCTAGCTCTAAAATCATTCTCTCTTGTTTTTCTATTCAATACATAGTATTTTTCACCAAAAACTAGTACTTTCCAGTCTTCGTTTAAATTTGGTACAAACTCTTGAAGCATATATCTTCCTATATTTTTATCTATACCATAAAACCCTTCATGATATCTTTTTTTGAAAACATATTTCTTTAGTAATTTTTTAACTTCAAAACTTAAATTAAATTTCTCTTCAGTATTATTTTTTATTTTTGTTTCTAGCTCTGTAAAATTTTTAGCTAAAGTTACCCCCGCTCCACCTGCTCCAGTTAATAACTTTAAAACTACTGGGAATTTTATATTATGTTCATATTTACAAATATCTTTAAGACAACCAAAAGAATAGCTATCCAAAGAATTAATTCCTATTCTTTGTTTATATAGTTCTTGATATGTCTTATTTTCATGCGCTTTAAAAATTTCATATCTTGGAATCAATTCATTGTCTTTAGATAATTCAAATAAAATATCATCCATATATTCTTTGTATTTTAATTTTTGAGAACTCGTATAAAATATTTTTTTCCCTACAATATTCTTTATACCAATCCCATTAATAATTTCATCATAGTTTGTTAATTTTATTTTATAGCCATTTGTTTCTATAACTGAAATGTATTTTTTCAAATCTATTCCATCCCAACACTGAATATCTTGCCTAAATTTCCCTTCACTATCTACAATTAATAAAATTTCTTCCATTCGCCACTACCTCCCTATAATTTTTTTAATTATATTAGTTAATTTTAATTTTTTTAATATACCTATCGTTTTCCATAGGAGTTGTTCTTTAACAAAGTTAATTTTTAACTTTACTTCCCCTATAATCATTTCACCTTTCTTGTAAGAATATAAAGATGGTTTCCTCTTAGATGTTCTTTTTTCTTTAAAAAAATTATTATAATCTAATAAAGTTATTTCACTAATATCTAACATTTCATAGCCATCATGTAAAAGAGTTTTCTTCTCTTCATAACTATATCTAAAAAAAGTCTCTTTAATATTCAATTTAGCATCTAATATAATACCCAATCCATATTTAGAGTATTCTTTTGCTATTTCATTTTTAAGCTCTTCAAAATAATCTCTTCTGTCTCCAAAATAAAAGTTTCCTAAGCTATAGTAAATACTCTTTCCTTTATAAATTTCTTTAGCCTGAATAACATGTGGATGATGACCTATAATACAATCGGCTAATCCCTTATCTATTAATTTATGAACTAATTTTCTATGAATCGGTAAAGGATATAATTCGTATTCATATCCCCAATGAAAAGATAAAATCACATAATCAACTTTTTTCTTTAAAAAACTTACGCTATCTATTATAAGGGATTCCTTTAGTGGAGATACACCTGCCTTTGAATTACTAGCATACTCACACATTTCTTCTTTCCATCCATAAGCTAGTAGTCCTATTTTTTTCTTTCCAAAATCTATTATTACTGGTTCATTCGCTTCTTTTAAATTTAATCCTGCACCAAAATACTGTATATTATTCTTTTTTAATTCCATTATAAGGTTTGTTAATCCTTCCTCTGACCAATCCAAAATATGATTATTCCCTAAATTAACTGCAATAACATTAAGAGTTTTTAAAACACTTATGATATTTTCATCTTGATATAAATTTATCCATTTAGAAAGAGCCTTACTACTTTTTAACGGAGCTTCTAGGTTTAAAATAACTTTATAGTTATTTTTTTTCATCCATTCTCCTATTTTTTTTATATCTTCTTTGTATCCTTTATAATTATATAAAAAATCCCCTAAAAAAATTATTTTTTCATTCATTTTTCACCTCTTTTTTTATAATTCTTACATTATTTTTTTTTAAAGCTTTAAAAAAAATTTTAAAAATTTTTTTAATTTATTTTTTAAAGAATAATCTGAGTATTTTTTGCTTATAAAATAAAAACCTTTTTTCTTATATTCATTCCAAAAAATTTTATTATTAGAAGGTTCTTTGGTTGAAGAAATTAAATTATGCTGAAGACATTTTTCCACATTGCTTTTTTCAAACTCTATATATTTTTTAGAATCTTCAAATATCTTTTTACCTTTTTTAGTGTTTAAAATTACCAGAGAAACACCTTTATTATCATCAAATAATGGTAAAGATTTTTCTATCCCCCAAAAATCTCCTATTGTTATGTCGGATTTTCTATTCATATTTGAAAACTTACATTTATAGCAAGAAGATCTTAACCCCAAATTAAAATTAAAAATCTTTATAAAACTTTTTATCATTTTAGTATTAATTTCTGACTCACCATCTGTAAAGGTTGCCTTAATATTATATCCTCTCCATCCTTTATCTTTAAGTCTAAAAGTATAATCTATTAATTTGCTAAATTTCTTTTTCTGAATATGTTGAATATAATCTTTCCATATCAAAGGACTTGGAACTCCGTGACACACTATATCTGTAACTAAGAGATTTTTTTTTAAATTAACTATATTTAGTTTTTTTTCGACCATTTTAAGATACATGTTTAGGCCTGATACTTGACAAGGTGTCCCTGTAAAAAAAACATTCTTCTCTTTAAGAAGATCATCCTTTATTTCCTTAAATGTCTCGTTTAAAGTACTTTGAACATATTTAGAGCCTCTAAACTCATTCCTTTCTTCTTTTGAAGTCCCTTTTGAATGATAAACCTTAAAATTATTTTCTTTATTAAATTTAACACCGTATATAGAAACACCTTCATTAGATTCTAAAAATATATCTGTTAATGCTGTATATATTCCTCCTGAAGAACTTTTTAACTTACTTTGAGCTGACTTATGCTTAACTGCGTAAATAGAAGTTTCTATAGAATCATCTATTAATTCCTGATTTTCTTCTTTTAGTGGACACACAGACACACACATCTTACACTCTATACAAGTCTCTTTATTTATCATTGGATATAAAAAACCTTTAGTGTCTGTCTTCATTGTTATAGAATCTGTTGGGCATATATTTTTACACGCAGTACATCCACAACATTCTTCTTTTTTATTATAAATTTTCATTTTTTCTCCCACCAAGCTTATTTTTATAATTGTTTTTAATTAAGTTTAAAATATATACATTTTCTTCTCTTTTAAAATAAAATATCCAATAAAATAAACTTCCTAAAATCACAATAATAAAACCCTTTAAAATCAAACTGAGTAAAGAATTACTTTTTAATGTTTCAAAGCTAATTAAAAATTTTAACATTAATAGTATCCCTGATGTCACAAAAGTACTTTCAACTCTATATTTATAGTAATAAATTAATTCTTTTTTTAATCCATACTTAAAAATAACATAAGAATCCATAATCTCTACACTTAATAATCTACTAACAATTGTTCCTAATATTACCCCTTTCAAGCCTAAATATTTAACAAATAAAAGTGAAAAAAAAATGTTTAAAATGGTCATCACTAAAGGCCTTAACCTTCCTTCCCAAAATAATCCAAAAGAATTTCTAAAATGTGAAAGAACACTTTGAGTACCAAAAATATATAAACTTATAGCCAATAATAAAATTGTCTGTTTATCTAGAACAAACGTTTCACCTAACCAAACCTTAACAAATGAATTCCCAAGTAAATATAATCCCATGCTTGATATTCCATATAGCCATATTGAAGTAAAATTCATTCCTTTAAATACCAAATAAGTTTTAGACTCATTATTTTCTGCAATTAAATTACCTATACTTGCAGTTAAAGATCCAAAAACCATCATTAATATACCTTTAATTGATTCTATTAGTATTAAATAATTAGAATACATTCCTACCATAGACAATCCTAGATATTTTGAAATAATTAAATTATCTATACTAATTTCTATAGCCATCGCTATTTTATAAATAAATAAATAAATAATATTTTTATTCATTTCTTTTAATTCATTTTTACTTAATTTCTTATTTACTTTTTTACTTAAATAACTATATCTTTTTTTACATTCTAGTGAAATGTAATAATTTTTACATATTGTAAAAATTATAGCAACTATTAAGAACAAAATATAATTCTTTGTGGTATACAAAATAATTATTTGAACAATAGTCTGGATTAAAGAAAAAACCAATTCAATTGTTGCCGTTACATACCCTTTTTGATCTGCTATAATTAAAGTTTTTTTATAAATGAAAAAGTATGAAACTGATGCATTTATTACAAATAGAATATATATAAATTCTATGCTCTTAATATCAGGTATATTTTTTATAAAGTAGTTTAAGAACGGGACTATAGAACACCCTAATACTAATACAACTATTCCAACTATTTTATAAACCTTTGCATAAAAAGTCATAATTACATTTATTTTTTCTGTATTATTCTCAGATAAAGGTTTATAGAGGCTAAAAGGTAAAGCAATTCCAAATCCTAAATCTGCAAGTGAAAGCAATGAAATTATACTGATAAATAAACCATTAATCCCTAAATATTCAACTCCTAAAGAATATATAAAAACTGATCTAAGCATAAATTTTAATAGTAATATTATTATTTTATTTATCAGAGCTGAAAATATATTTAATATTGAATTTTGACTCCTTGATTTTATTTTCAATTTTTTCACCTTAATCTCAAACTTTCAAAGCAGTTTCTAAAAAATTTTTAGAATTTTTTATATTGTTTTTCATAGCCATATTTGCAGCTTTATAATCAATTCTATTAGGCTCTTTTTTATCTTTATTATAATAAAGACATTTTAAATCAGAAATTTCTAAAATATTGTCAATTCTTGAATTTCTAGTACTATGTTTAAATATTGTGCATTTTTTTTCGAAAATTATTGAAAATGCTGTTCCATGAAAAGAATTAGTACAAACATACTCTGCATTTCTTATAATACTAATAAATTCTCTAGGTCCTATTCCTCTTAAATTTATTCCTCTGACTCTTTCCTTAACTAGCGATAAAAATAAAACCTTACATTTCATTTTTTTAGCTAATTTTCGAGCATAATCAAACATTTCTTCTGAATATTCTAGAACATATACTAAAATATATTTCTGAGGTAACTTAATCTTTTTCTCAATTTCACTCCACTGATTTTTATTCAACAAAAAAACTGGGTCTAAAACAGTTTCAGCTTCAATTCCATAATTTTCTGTCATTAGTTTAGCATGAATATTTTCTCTAACTGAAAGTTTATTAAATTTTGTCAAGTACTGTTTAATATTCTCATCTTCCTGTTTCTCAAAATCAGATTTTCCAAAACTTGCTGCATAAGATATTTTTTCAGCATTTTTAACAAAATTCAAATAAAATGCCTTAGAGTTATTTGTAATCGAAGTATTCCAAACTTGATCACTACCTACAATATATTTATCATATTTTAAATCAGCTTTCTCTAATGAAGCATCTCCTAAATATTTATCTTTAGATATTTTCATGAAGTTTGTTCTGAACTCATAAAATTTTTTATTTTTATTACGTTCATAAAATATTTTAGCATAAAGTTTTTTAGGATTTTTTATAAGTTCTAATACTCTTAATTTTTTTGATTTATTTATCCTTCCAATTTTATTAGGGGAATAATTAATTATTTCAGTATCATAATTTTTTGTTATTAAATATTTTTGTAGTGCATACGATTGTAGTACAGCTCCATAATTATTAGCATTATGTAAAGTTAAAGTTGCTATTTTCATAAATCCTCTCCTCTATATATCTTTAAAATTTTATTTATATAATTGCCTATATCATATTTCAAAATCTTTTGTTTTTCTAATTTTAATTTAGTATTACCTGTTAAAATATTTAATGCTTCCTTGGACCATTCTTCAACATTCTTATCTAATGAAATAAATTTACATAAACCACAGTTAACCTCTTTAGGTAAACTATTTGAAACTAAACAAGGTATTTTTAATGCCTGTGCTTCTAGTACTGAAATTCCAAATCCTTCTGTAATTGAAGGAAATATAAAAATATCCGAATTGCTTAATTCACTAAATACATTAGATTTACTTTCTCCAGAAATAAATTTAACCTTTGATTCTATATTTAATTTTTTAGACTTTTTTATTAAAAAATCTTTATATTCATTTCCATATCCTATTAACCTCAATTCAATATTTGGAATTTTAGTTTGTAATTTTGATATAATTTCTAATAATAAACTTTGATTCTTATTTACACTATAACGACCTAAATGCGATACAATAAAATTATTATTCTCTTTTTCTAATACTTTATTATTGAAAGTTTTTTTTAAGTTTATAAAGTTACCCATAATGTAATCTTCTTTCTTGAAATTTTCTTTTTCTCCAAATGTCGATATATAAGCATCCTTTGAGCATGCTATTTTTATATTACTATATTTGTCTGTAATATACCTCAATAATGATTTATATTTTTTAAAAATATAAATTCTACCTGTAACTTTTTCATAAGAAGTATGCGCATGAGATATTCTAATTTTAACTCCTGCTAATTTAGCAGCAATATTACATATCCCGCTTTCTAATTCATTATGACAATGGATTACAGAATATGGGCCATTAGTTTTTAAAATTTTATATACTCCTAAAAATATTCTAAGAAACCTAAAGTAATAGTCTAATTTCTTAAAAAAAGAAAAATTTCCATCATAACTAGGTATCCTAAAAATTTCCCCCCCATTATTTAAAAATTTTGAATCATAAAATCTTTTTTCTTTTGTAAATAAAAGAATATCAAAATCTATATTTGGTAAATATTCAACTATTCCCATAATTATAGATTGAACACCTCCTTTGCCTAATCCTTCACAGGAAACCATTAAAACTTTCATTATTCTCCTTTCAACCTGTATTACGCTAATTTAACTTACCAATTTCCTATATATTTAAAAATATCAATGTCTACTCTTTAAACTCCATATACTCATATATTAAATTTTTTTTTAACTAAATAAAATGACTCTATAAACGTATTATCATAAGGATTCCTTCTCCTATTTTTTTTAATCGTAACTAACGTTCTCTTTGATTTATATAATATTTAGTAAAAAATATTATTCAATATTTATACTCTCATCAAGATTTTTTTCTTTATTCCCTTTGTTTTATATAATTTGAAGAAAGCAAACATAATAACAATAAATAAAGTATAGGGTCTTTCAAAATAACTAACCAACCAAGGCGATGTCATTAAGAAAAAAATATTTATTAATAAGAGAATTTTGCAAACATCATCCTTTATATATTTAAAAGGGCATCTAAGAATCATATATATAGCTGGCAAATAATAAATTATCAAACCATATATTCCCCCTGATACTAATAATTCTACATTGTTATTATGAGAATAAGTCTCCCAAGTTTTAGGTAAATATCTATAACTATCTAATCCATATCCAGTTAGAGGTTTTTTCTTAAAATAATATAGCCCTATTTCTTTCATCTGTTCTCTAGCATCCATAGATCCATCTTTAACATTTCCTTTTTCCATCAAAATATATAAGTTCTCTATTCTACTTCCAATAATATTATAGAAAAAATCTATTTTCATAATAACTAAATATGATACTCCCATAGCTAACAAACCTATCAAAAAAAACTTAATTCTTTTTTTAGGAAAAAGTATATATAGTTCTATAGCTGATCCGAACAAAATAAAAAATAATGATTTTCTGGATCCTGTAACCAAGGTTATAAAAATTAAGAATAAAATATAAAATAAATATCTTATTTTTTTTTCTTTAGTATAAAAATATAAATAAAATAAACTTGTAAAAGAAGAATATATTCCTATCATATTAGAATTAAATGCTAATAATACTCCCAGAAAATTAACTGTACTACCAAATCCTAATCTCCCTACCAAAATATCTTTAAATAAAAAAATTAAAATTACAAACAAACCTATCAAAACTGCTTTTGAGTAACATTTTAAAGATTTAATAATATTTTTTCTTAAAACAATGTAATTAAATATATAATAATTAATTATAATATTAGTTATTAAAGTAATCGTCATTTTAATTGATCCTGATTTATATATTGCTATATTTGTTTTAATTAAAAAAATATTATAAATTACAAATAAAGTGGTTAAAAAAAAGTATGAACTCCCGTAAACTTTTTTTCGCTTCACCATAAATAAAGTAGTCATTATTATAAAAAATAATGTTGCAATATGTAAAAAAATTGTATGATTTGCTAATAATGACATAAATATATATATACCAAAAGCAAGCTCACTCATGTTTTTTATATTAATTTTAGTTTTTAAATTCATATAAGTATTTTCTCCATGATTCCAATATTTTATAATCTTTATGCATTTCTCTAATTTTATAAGCTTCTTTTGATAAAGAAATCAAGAATTCTTCGTTTTCTTCTAATTTTTTCATCTCTGCAGCCATTTTTTCATGATCATTGACAGGAACAAGAATTCCATTAATTCCATTTTTTATTAATTCTGATGAACCTCCAGATGGACAATCTGTTGATATAACCGGCATTCCCATTGCCATTGCCTCAATCAATACATTGGGTGAACCCTCATAATCAGAACTCAAAATAAACATCTTTGCATCTTTTATTAAATCAAGTATATTATTTTTTCTACCAGGAAAATGATAGCTTCCTTTTGGTAAAATTGAAGATGCTAAACTTTCTAAGTTTTTTCTTAAGTGCCCTTCTCCATAAATAATTAACTTATAATCATTATTTTCTAAATGAAATTTAGAAAACGCTTTTATTAATAGAGGAAAGTTTTTTTGTTTGTCTAATCTCCCTACTCCTACTATTATCTTTTTACGTTTTTTTTCCCATGCTATTGGTATTCTTTCTAAATCCAATGGGTTTTTTAATATTATTCCTTTAGTTTGAATTTTTTTTGAAAAGAAACTAGCGGCTTCTTTAGTTTGAAAAACAAACCCTGAAGCCAATGGATAAAATATTTTTCTGAATAATCTCGTTTCTTTCTTCCAAGGCATTACCAAAGGATTATTTCTTTCTGAAACTATAACTGGAATTTTAGTTCCTAATAAAGCCGGTATTACGAATATTCCTATATCTTCAGGCATCGATAAAACAACATCTGGTTTCAATTCTTTTATTTTTTCCCGAATTTTTTTATACCTCATAATTTTATCCAAATATTTCTTCTTAGAACATTCACCAATAGGAAAAATTTTCACACTTGCAGGAAGATCATATAATACCTCTGCATCATCGTATGTTATAATATTGCACTTTATTTTCTTCTTTACGAGATATTTACACAACTCTGCTATGACTCTTTCAGCTCCTCCTGCCCACATACTTCTTGTAATAAATGTAATATGCATAATTTAAACCTCTCTTTTTTCTTAGTTTTATAAAGAATTTATTATTTTGTTTATATTTACATATCTCGATTTACCAAAAGGTTCTTGAGATGCATATATAGATTTCTGCTTTTTAAATGATGGAATAAAAATTGTAGATTTTAACTTCATTTTTTTTGAGGATGTAAAACATATTTTATTTTTTATATCTAATCTATCAAAAAAACACAGATGTTCTTTTGTACATCCATTTTGATCATTAAATTTAATTAACAATTTATCCCAATTTATTCTTTTACAACGACGATTCCATTTATCATATGCTTCTTCCTCACTACTATAGTGTAAAAAAATTATCTCTATATCATTTATTTTTCCAATGGGATACTCACCAATTTTTTTGTCATTTTTAATAACATCATAATGTTTAGAATCTTTTGGGGATATAAATTCTAATTTAGAATTTATATTTTTTTCTAAATTAGATATAAATTTTATATAATCTTCTGCCATAAAATATAATCCAATTGTTGGGCTATTATATGAAACTCCATAACTTTGATAAATAAATCCCCCCCAACAATTATTAGATATTATTGTGAAGTCCGAGGAACATAAATTTTTTTTTCGTAACTTTGCTGTCTTGTTAATATAATATTTTCTGAACTTTAGCTTTATACTTTCAAATTTTATCATTTTAGTCCCCTTTCTATCCAATCCCTTTTACAATAACGGGAAAATTATTTATTATAATAAGTTTTATACAATTCTTTCATTTTTTTAGCATTATCAGTAATACTATAACCTGCCTGAATAATTTCATTTAATATTCTATCTTTTATCTTTTGACGATTTATTATATTACTTTTATTAATTTGAGTAGCCCATTCTTTTGAACCTCTTTCTAAAGAAAGAAATTTTACTAAATTAGTAATTCTAACTTCCTTTGAGACTGTATCTGAAACAAAACAGGGTAAACAAGCAGTTTGCGCTTCAACTAATGTTAATGGCAGCCCTTCAAACCTAGAAGGCATTATAATCATATCCATAGCTTGCATAAGCTGTGAAACATCTAATGTTTTCCCAGTAAAAATAACCGCCATAGACAATCTTAAATCATTTACTTTTTTTTCAACATTTGACCTTAATTTCCCATCTCCAATTAGAATTAATCTATAGCTATCGTCAATTTTATATAACTCTGAAAAAACATCTATTAAATAATCATGATTTTTTTGATAACAAAAATGTCCTATATGGCCTATTACTTTTTTCCCTTCTAATTTATATTTATTTCTATATTTTTTACGCATTTCCACATCATATTTATATTTTTCTAAATTAATACCATTATTAATAATTTCAAAAGATTTATCATTAAAAAGCCATTCACCAGCTTTTTTACCGCAAGCAAATGCATGTGTATAGTTTGAATCAAATAACCCTCTTAAAATCTTATGTATAATTTTATATTTACTTTTAGTATTATGACTATGTGAAATACGAACTTTTACACCCGCTTTTTTAGCAACGTACATTTCTAATGCAAGAGTACAACTATTCCCATGAGCATGTATAATATCATAATTATTTTTATTAATTATTTTTGATAATTCATTTACATATAACCAAGTTTTTTTAATTCTTCCACTAATTTTATAAATATGGCTATTAAATGATTCTAATTCTAATTTTAGATCCTTTCTTATATCATTTGGGATAACAAAATCAATTTGCATATCTATTTTATCTATTGCACGATAATAATTTAAAATAACATTTGTAATTCCATCTAATTCGAATTTAGTTGTAGCAACAATTAAAACTTTAATTTTTTTGCTATTCAAAATTTTTCACCTCATTATTTGGTATTTCTATCCAATCACCCATTTTTAAACTAAATTCCTTAGGTTTTACTTTTCCAAAACCAGCATCACTTAAAAATGTGATTTCTCCAAAATAAATTTTATCTTTTATCACATAAAAATCTACTCTTGCATGTGGAAAAGGTTCTGATAGTTTTAAAGCATATTTTAACATATCATCAATTTTTTTTGGTTTTTCAAATTTTTTTTCATTGTCATAAGGAAAATTAATTTCTACATTCGTTCGTTCATTCCAATATTTGTCATAGGTTTTTCTTTTATGAGATATATACCTATCCGTGTCTATAACTATTACTCCTATATCTCTTTTGCCATTTATATTATTGAAACAAAAGAATTTATAATCTTCAGGTATATCCTCATCGTTTTCAGAAATAAATTCTTCTATTAAAATTTTAGGAGAATATATATTATAAAACCATTCTCCATAACAAGGCATATATTTTTCCTTTAACCATTTTTTTAATTTTTTTATTGTATCTTCTTTATTTAATTTAGTCTTGTCTTTACATATTATATTATTTCCAGAACCATTACTTAATTTTATTACAAATTTCTTAGGCAACCTATCAAAAGGAATATCATTTGGATTCTCTCCTTCCCACAACAAATTAATTAGTAATTTTTTAAGCCCATTATTTTCTAAGTGTTTTCTCACTAAATATTTATCTGCACAAATAGATACCAATTTATTTCTATAATTAAGTTTTAGCCAATTTAATTTCTCATTGTAACTTTTAGGATTCTTTAAATTCAACTTTTCTCTGTATTTAATAAAATATATTAATTTCGTTATTAAAGTTGGATTTAAACTAAATAACATATTTAGAGGCATTAATAGTATTTTTTTTATTTTTTTCTTCATAATTTTATTCTCCTTTCAGCATTCTCTCATACTCTAATATTTTTGAATCAACTAAATGTCTATACCAATAACATTCATAATAATGAAATAAATATCCTGCCTTTCCATCTAAAAACCCCATTCTGAAATAGTAATTATAAATAAACCATAACCGAGCTCTCATAAATTTAGGAAATCTATAATATAATCCAAATTTTTTATTTCTTTGATTAGAAATTTTTTTGTCATTGTTTTTTATTAATACAGCCTTCCCTGTTTTAAAATCAATATAGTCTTCAACTTCTTTAGAAGAATAAAAATTATATTTATCTATAAAACTGCTTAAGTCTTTGAAATCATAGTGTATAAATCGTTCTTCTAATGAGATTGATTTCCCCTCATTTATTAAAGTATGAGCATCCCTTTTTCTATCTTCAATTCTTCCTATCCCTGTTTTAAAAATCATTAACTTTCTTTTTTTTCTTACTCCATATTTTATTTTTTTATTTAAAAAATAAAGCCATGCTTCTAAAGTAATACCATTTATATCTGTATCATGATTTTCCTTTATTGCAATTTCAGCTTTTTTGCATAATTCTGGAGTAAACCTTTCATCCGCATCTAACCTTAAAGTCCATTTTGTTTGGATATTTGTGTTATCTATAGCCCAATTAAACTGCTGTGCATAATAAATATATTTATTCTCATAAACTTCTGCTCCAAGTTCTTTAGCTATCAATATAGTATTATCTTGGCTTCCACTATCTATTACAAGTATTCGCTTTGCAAACTCTTTTATACTTTCTATACATTTTTTTATATTTTTTTCTTCATTCTTTGTAAGTATTATAGCTGTTAAATCACTCATCTTCTCTCCTCATTTTTTTTAAAATTCTAAAAATTTTCTACCATGTCTTTTAACCCACACTTCATACTCTCCAAAGGTTGATTATTTCCTTTAAATTGTAAACTTCCATATAACCTTACCATTATGTTTGGTTTTACCTTACATAATAATTTATAGATGAAGTTTGGAAACTTAATTAAAATTAGCTTTTTATCTAATCCCTCTCCTATTCCTTCTACCATATTTTTTATAGATACTGCTTCTCCATCTGTTGGGATATAAATTCCTTTTTCGACCTTATCTATTACCTGTTTAGTTAGATCCAATAAATTGTTTATAGAAACTATACTTCTTTTATTTTCGTCATAACCAAATGGTAAAATAGGAAGTTTTTTTATCAACTTTACAAGGTTAACCATATTTCCTTTTACCCCAGCACCATAGATCATTGGAGGCCTTATGATTGCCACTTCAAATTCTTTCTCTTGCTTGTTGAGCGAAGCCGAAACATTACTCTTTAATCTGTTTAGTATCTCTTCTGCTTCATATTTACTCTGTCCATAGGGATCATTCGGTTTACATTCTGAGTTAACATCCAAAATGAAATTGTGGTTATATAGGTCTCCATCATATCCATAGACCTTTACTGTAGAATAAAAAACAAAATGCTTTACACCATTTTCTTTAGCTCTTACTGCTAGTTTTTCAGTCAGATCTCTATTGATCTCAAAATATTTCTCTTCTGGTGCACCCTTCATCTGATGAACTAAAGCAGCTAGGTGAAGTACACAGTCTACATCTTTAAAGTCTATCTCTTCTACCTTAGTAGTTCGTAGACTTATAGGGACAATATCATACCGATTATTATATTTTTCAATAAAGTTTCTCCCCACAAACCCACTGGCTCCTGTAACTATAATTTTTTTCTTTTTCTCCATGACAAACTCCTCGACACAAATTATACATATTAATCTACCAAACTTCAAAGCTTTCTAAACACAGAGGCTCAGAGGTCACTGAGATTCACAGAGCTTTTCTTCGGTTTTAAACCTAAAAATTGTTTTTCCTCTGCGTTCCTTTGTGTACTCCCTCACTCTGCGTTGATATCTTTTTCTTTAAATTCTAATGATCCAATACAGAGACTCAGAGTTCGTTGAGATCCACAGAGTTTTTTTCTTGGTTTTAACCTAGAAATTATTTTTTCTCTGCATTCCTTCGTGTACTCTTTTAACTCTGCGTTGATAGCTTTTTCTTTAAATTCTAATGATCCAATACAGAGATTCGGAGATCACTGAGATTCTCAGAGTTTTTTTCTAGTTTTTAACCATAAAATACCTGTTTTTTCTCTGCGTTCCTTTGTGTTCTCTATAACTCTGCGTTGATAGCTTTTTTTTAAAATTCAAATGATACAACACAGAGGCTCAGAGTTCACTGAGTTTCTCAGAGCTTTTTCTTGGTTTTAACCTAAAAAAAAATCTCTGCGTTCCTTCGTGTACTCTTTTAACTCTGCGTTGATATCTTTTATTTATTTATTTATTTATTTGTTTTTACTATTAATCACTCTAGATATTCCACTCACCAATACTTCCACATTAAAGTTTATCAATAGCCCTAACTCTTTTTTAGATAACTTCAAATAAGTTAACAATTGTGCTTTATGAATTTTTTCTATCTTTTCAATAGCTTTTAATTCTATTATAATCTTATCCTCAACTAAAATATCAATTCTATATGCATTTTCTATAAGGGTACCCTTATAATTAATTGGAAGCATTACTTGTTTTTCATATTTTAATCCTATTTTTTTTAGCTCAACACATAGACACTCTTCATAAGTTTTTTCTAATAGTCCTGCTCCTAAAAATTTGTGAACTTCTATAGCTGCTCCTATTACTTTACTACTTAAATCATTTAGTTTCATAAATAACCTCCGCGCATCTCTGTGTTCTCTTTAACTCTGCGTTGATATCTTTTATTTGCGACAAATTAATATCTTTTTGTAGCTCCTACCAGTTCTTGGTGCTCTCCTAACAACTTCTCATCCTTCACTACCTGTCTATTCTCTATTTTTTTCAATATTTTCAATACTGTAGCTATTATCAACCACATATCATAGAAAAAACTCTTATTTTTTATATAGTAATGGTTCAATTTTATCTTATAAGGTCTGATCTGTTCCATATAAAATTTCTCCGGATCTTCTACCTGATCCATAAGATATTCTTCATCTGAAAATACTATACTAGCTGTAGATGATATCCCGCTTCTCACACAAAAAATTTCTTTTTCCCATTCTGTATAACTAGATAGTCTTCTAGGTAGTTCTGCTCTAGGACCAATAATTGCCATATCACCATTCAATACATTGAATAATTGAGGTAGTTCATCTAATTTAGTTTTCCTGATAAACTTCCCGACTTTGGTAATAGCATTGGAAGTTCCCTTTACCTGTACTCCTACGCCATCCTTATCAAAATCAACCCTCATACTTCTAAATTTATATATATCAAATTCCCTTATTCCTTTAGTTAATCTTTTTTGCTTAAATAATATAGGACCCTTAGATTCTAATTTTATAGCAATAGCTACAATCAGCATCAAAGGCCAAAATACTAATATAGCTATCAGACTAGCCACAAAATCAAATATTCTTGTCATAACTTTCTCCTATCTTAATTTTTTCATAAATTAACAAACTTTTTTCTTTTTACCGCGAAGGTATACGAATATTAAACTTCTTTATCATTTAATAAAGAAATTTAAATGTATCGCGAATACTTTAACATTCTACTGCTAGTACACAGGAGCATTTTCTTTTTTGTCGCAGATTACGCAGATTTTTAAATTTTTACTGCTATAACAAAGAAGTTTTATTTATTTTTAGGTTAGATTCTATTTTGACTTTTAATCGAAGTTTATAGTCGTCCAACTTCAGCAGTACTGTTTCTACAATGACGATCATAACTTTATACTTTGAATTAAATCCCTTTTTCTAGATGTTACTCTACTTCTCAGTAGATATCCTACTAAGTCTTACAACAGAATAAGTTCCGCAGTGAAACGAGGACTGTAGCTATAAAAAGACGTAAATTATCTCTGTCTTACCTCTATAACATCATTTAGAAAAAGTCTGCTTTTCTTTCCTCTATTTCTTTTTCAGATAAAAAGAAACAGTGCCAGTTAAGGATGGAATCCTTAGAACTTTATTTTTGTCACGAATTACACTAATTTCTAAACACCTTACTGCTACAACACAGAAGTTTTAAAATCTTATTTTTGACACAGATTTCTATGGATTAAAAACTTGATTTACACAGATCAAAACATTTTTTTCTTGGTTAGAATCTTCTACCCTTGACGCAGACTTATAAATGACTTTCAGATTCTGACTTTTTTTGACTTTAAATCGAAGTTTATAGTCGTTGAGCTACAGCCCTCTGTTTCTACAATGACAATCGTGACTTACTAGCTAAGACATTTATAAATCTTCTTGAACTTTTTCGTTAGTTTTTCTTTCAAGAGAAAAAGTATCCCGTATCAAGGGCGGAATCCTTGGAACTTCTTCACCTTTCCTTTTTAGCGTTTCCCTCAATAGGGAAACTAAAGTAGTAGTAGGTGTAAGAAAAAGATTATTTCATAATCTTTTTCTTACCTGTTTTTTAAAATCTTTTATTGAAATAAACAAAGATATTTCTCTTTAACTAATAACCAAGTTCTTTTCTTTCATCCTCTTCTCCTTATCAAGGAGAGGAGTTAGAGGTGAGGTCGAAGGAGAGAATTTCACTTTCTTATTTACTTCTTCTGGTTCTTTAAAAGTAACTACCATCTCTTTCATAATCCCCTTCAATTCAGAATATTTATGTTCCTTTAATTTTATCTTTAATTTTTCTAAAGAGATTGCATAATTTACAGTACTTTGATCTTTTAACCTTACTATAAATATTTTTTTATTCTCTGTTTTTTCTGCATCATTTATATCATAGAGCATCTCTTCATAGAGCTTTTCCCCAGGTCGTAGACCTGTGATGTCTATATCTATATCTTCTCCCAATGTAAGACCCGATAATTTTATAAGATTTTTAGCTAGATCCATTATCTTTATAGGTTCTCCCATATCGAGAACAAATACTTCTCCACCTTTACTCATGGTTCCTGCTTCTATTACTAGACTCGCTGCCTCTGGTATAGTCATAAAGTATCTAGTAATCTCTGAATGAGTTAAAGTGATATTTCTTCCTTCTTCTATTAACTTTTTAAATAATGGGATTACACTTCCTTCACTTCCTAGTACATTCCCAAACCTCGTTGCCATATATTTTGTTTTACTTATTTCATTTTTATTTTCTACCAAGATCTCTGCGGCTCTCTTTGTAGCTCCCATTATATTAGTTGGATTTACAGCTTTATCGGTAGATACCAAGATAAATCTCTCTACCTCATATTCATCTGATAGGTCTATTATATTCTGAGTCCCAAATATATTATTTTTTATAGCTTCTTCTGGATTATGCTCCATGAGAGGAACATGTTTATGGGCTGCCGCATGAAATACCATATCAGGTCTGTATTTTTGGAATAAAAATTCCATCTTTTCCCTTTCCCTTACATTCCCTATCTCACTTACAAGATCTAGATTAGGATATTTTCTTTTAAGTTCTAATTCCAAGAAATATATAGTATTTTCATTTACATCTATATTTACTATTTTTTGAGGATTATATTTAGCCATCTGTCTAGAAAGTTCCGATCCGATAGATCCTGCTCCTCCAGTTATAAATATTACCTTACCTTCTATTCCCCTAGCTATATTATTACTATTTACATCTATTATATCTCTGCCTAGAAGATCTTCTACATTTACATTTCTTATCTGATTTATAAATGAACTTCCCTCTAATATCTCATCAAAACTAGGTAATACTTTTATTGAAACATTTTCTGTGTCCACTAATTTATAGAGTTCTTTTATCCCCTTTCCCTTCATAGAGGGAATAGCTATGATAATTTCACATATATCGTACTCCTCTATCAACCTTGGGAGATCATATCTAGTTCCTAATACCCTCTTAGTATGAATCATCATATTTTTTTTTCTGGGATCATCATCTATAAGTCCCACTATATCCATTTTAAAATGAGCATTTTTAACACTTTCTCGAAGAAGTGTTTCTCCTGCTTCCCCTGCGCCTATCATTAGTGCTCTTTTTTTACTTTCAATACACCTTTTATTTTTTCTAAGACTTTCCAAAGTTCTTCTCAGTCTAAATGTAAATCTACCAATGAGTAAGAACGATATTTCAAACACTATGAAGAGTGCAAACATACTTACAGGGAATTTCTTTAAAGAAAATACTACTACTCCCAGAGCGTGGATCATATTAGATAGGATTACTATACAAATAATATTAAATATATCCAATGAATCTGTATATCTCCAACTCTTTTTATTTATTTTTAAGAAAAAGTTTAAAACAATATAGATAATCAAAAATTGTGTAACATATCTTATCCTAAAATATTTTGTCCATTCCCCTTCAAACCTTATCATAAAAGAAAATATAAAAGCTGAACTGAGTAGTATCATATCCAAATATATTTTTATTCTATTTCTTCTTTCTGAACTTCTAAGCATATCTTCCCCTTCCTTTCTATTTATTTTTTTGCTTTATTAATTATCACAGATTTAAACATTTTATTTTTGGTTAAAATCTTATCTGCTCTCTATACTTTGTGCTCTATAAATATCTGCCTTTTCTTCTGCCACCAATCTACACTAATCTATAAACTTCCACTACTATTCCACAGAAGCCTTTTCTCTCTTGATTAGAACCTTATTTTGACCCTGACTTATAACTGACTAATTCTGACTTAAATTCCTTTTTTCTTGCTCATAACCAAAAATTTAATTCTTTTTCTCTGCGATCTGTCTAAATTCATACAAATTAAAGGCTCTAACTCTTCACCGCGATTACAAAAAAATTCAAAAAAAAAAGAAAATCCATAAAGATCAATCTCCACCAATGAATAATTTTCTATCTCAAAAATCCGAATTTAACCTTGTGATAATTTAACCGTTTTTTCACAACGATCTAATCATCTATTTCGACCCATACATCAACCTTTAATTAACTTATAGAAAACAGGTTAATTTCAATAGTATTCTATCATATAATTAGTTAATATTTAAGTTTTATTTTATTTACTCCATGATTAAATTCTTTTTGTTTAGTTTCATAATATATACTTTATTTGATCTTATTTAAAATTTAAATTCAACAAAATCACTTTCTTGAATTTTTGCAAAAAAAAATAGATTTTTTCTGTTTTTTCATATATATATTCACAAATAAGAATATTTTTACTTATAGAATACAGAAGTCTTTTCTTTTTTTGACACTGATTACACAGATTAAAAATAGATTTTAAAACCAAAGTCTTTACACGAAGATCACTAAGGATAAACCAGAGAATTCACTAAGGAAACCTTCTTTTACCGCGAAGTTTATACGAATATTTAATTTCTCTATTATTTAATAAAAAAATTAAAATGTATAGCTAATCTACGCTAAAAAATCCTTTAAATTCATAGGTACACGGATCATATCTGATAATAGCTTCGATTGCCACTGATTTAAACCTTCTATTCTTGGTTTTAACCAAAAACAAAATATCTGTGATCATTAAAGTTTCTTCCGTGTATCGTTGTCTGAGCGCAGTCGAAGACAACATCCGCGTTCCGTCTTTTCCTATCTTTACATTCCAACCTCGGTTTCTCTGTTCTCCTCAGTGTATCTCTGTGCCCAAGTTTTTTTACCTTTCTCTTTGCCACCAATCTACACTAATTTTCTCCAATTCTATTAAAATACTAATTTTTTAAACTCTAATTTATTTGGTGAAAAATTAATTAAAAGTCCAACTCTTATTTTTGTAGCTTTTAAATAATTTAAAATTTGTGCTTCATGTACTTCAGATAATTTTTCTATTGTTTTTAACTCTATTATCAATTTATCCTCTATAAGTAAATCAGCTATATAGTCTCCTATTATTTTATCATTATAAATTACTTTTATTGGGTATTGTTGTTTAACTTTTAAGCCTAGTTCTTCTAGTTCATTCTTTAATGCATTTTCATAAACCTTTTCTAAAAATCCATAGCCTAAGTCATTATAAATTTTCATTGCTATTCCTACTATTTCATAAGATAATTCTTTTTCTATGACTTCCATATTATTCTCCATATTTTTTTAATTAGTGAATATTAGTGATACATTTAAAAGTTAAGTTTTTAGTACGCTTAATTTTAATATTCGTATACTCTTGGTGGCTAAGTTTTTTCTTGATTTTTTTCGTGTAATTCGTGACTAGCTTTTTTCTTTTTATCTTTTAACTTTCAACTATACATTGTCAATTGTCAATTATTCCCTAAATCTTCATCGCCTCTACTGGCTGAAGCTTGGCTGCTCTGTATGCTGGGAGACTCCCAAAAACTATCCCCATCCCTACCGAAGTAAAAAATACCGTCAGTATTTGATCTACATAGTAGATAGATGGAATTCCTATTATTTTCCCCACTACATAGGCTCCTCCACATCCAAAAATAATCCCTATTACTCCTCCTATGGTTGAAAGAACTGTGGATTCCAATAAAAATATTTTCAGTATATTTGTTTCACTCATTCCCATGGTACGTAAGATTCCTATACTAGGAGTCATCTCTCTCACTGAATTTAACAATAAATTACTTACTCCTAATCCACCCATTACAAGAGCCACTATCCCTACTGCTCCTAAAAATATATTGATCATATCTTTTATTTTTTCAATTTTTAGATATCTGGCGTTACCCTCTAGGATCGTATATCTATTTTTATAATTTTTTCTAGATAATATCTGAGTCACATAATTTGTAGTTTCCTCTATATCTTCTTTATCCTTGTAGGTCACTACCACTGTATTAACAACTCTACTATTTTCTAAATTACTGTATTCATCTATATCCATGTATATAGATCCTATTCCCAGAGTATTTCCCAGATCTTCCCTATACACTCCTATTACCCGGAGTTCCACAAGTTTCCCTGTACTTAGATTTATTTGAAAGGTTTTCCCTACTGCATAGGATGTTTTAAATATTTTTTTGGCAGTTTTATCACCTATTAACACTTCCCTGCCTCTAATATTATCACTACCCTCAATCTCTAGTTCTTTTCCTTTCATGGCAGATTTTGTGTATCCTTCTATCTTCATCTTATTTAATTTGTCATAACTAACTGTCATATTCATCTCAGGAGAAAATACATAGTCCACTATAGGAAGGTTTTCTAATAATTTTATGTCCTCTAGGTCATATCCACCACTACTTCCTATCAACACTCTGTTTTCTGCTATACTGGCTAGATCTTTTTTTACTGCGGCTTCTCCTCCACTGGATATAGCAAAAATCCCCATGATGGAAGCTACCCCTATTATTATTCCCATAAGAGGTACTGCACTACGGAGTTTATTTCCCATAATAATCTTTTTTACCATCCAAAAAACCATATTTTTTTCTCCTTTAAACTTTTTAGAACCCATTCCTTGTTGGCGTTTCCCCTTTGTCAAATGGTAAACTATCGTATGTCTTCGTAGTTCATACCTCGGTTTCTCTTTATTCAAAGAGAAAACATAAAAAGGAAGAGTTCGCATTTCAAAACCCATTCCCTGTTGGCGTTTGCCCGATTGACGAGTACTAAAATTTCTTATAGTTATAAGAAATTCACAATGTCAAAATGGTAAACTATCGTATATCCTTCGTAGTTCATACCTCGGTTTCTCCCTACGAGGGAGAAAACATAAAAAGGAAGAGGGTCTTCCTATTTTACCAATACTTTCTCCCCATCTCTCACCTTAAATGGGTTCACTACTACTTTTGTTCCTTCTGGAAGATTTAAAACTTCATATTTAGATAGTGTCTTTATCCCAGTCTTTATCTCTACTTTTCTGGCTCTATTATTTTCTATTATATAAACATAAGTTTTTCCATTTTCCTCTATTACAGAAAAAGCATCCACTACATTTATCCCATTAAGTGCTTTTCCAGATATTTCTACCCCTACACTGACTCCTGGAAGGAGACCTAGAGACCCATCTAATTCTACAGTAGCAGTCAGATATCTTTCTTCATTATTTCTATTTTTTATTACTTGAGCTACACTTGATATGGAGATTACTTTCCCTCTATACTTTTTTTCCTCCAAAGAACTTTTAGAGATAATATCTACATTAGCTCCTATAGTTACACCTTGAGATTGATATATAGGTATAAGTACTTTTACCTCTAGCCCACTGTCTAGAGATGCAAAATTTAATAGAGGTTTACCTGGCATCGCCATCATCCCATTTTCTACAAAAATTTCAGTTATTATTCCATTTTCTGGAGCAGTCATATTCTGACCCATCTCCTTTAATTCCTCATCTAATGCATCAGATTTCATTTTTAATTTCTGTTTAGCAAGATAGATATCCTGAATTACATTATTATATTCTAAATCTTTTAATGCTGCATCTGTAATATATTTATTCGCTTCTAAAGAAGATACTCCATCTTGCTTCAATAATTCTTTCATAGTTTTAGAGGTGCTGTTAGCATTATTTAGTTGAAATTTTACAACCTTTTCTCTTCTTTCTAATTCAATTACTTGTTTTTCCAAAATTTCAACTTCTAATTTTTTTTCTTCTAACTTCATAAAAACATCAGAAACTCCTTTATTTTCAAATCCATCGGCTCCTACACCTCTAAATTTTATCAATTCATCTCCATTTTTTACCATAGTCCCTGGTTGTATTTTTACTTCCTCTATCATCATAGGAACTTTTTTATACAAACCATAAGTTTTCTTTGCATTTATTATCCCCTCAAATTTTAAATTCTCAGAAATATTTTCATTATTTATCTTTACCAATCTCACTGAAGCCATATCTTTTGTATTTCTATTTTTGAATACTGTAAATCCTCCTCCAATAACTAGAAGAGCTATTATAGCTATAATTATTTTCTTCTTCATATTCATCTCCCTAAATATATATCTTTTTTAACGCTGATTAAAACCTTATAAACTTTTTGTCACGAATTACACGAATTTTTTTTAATTTTACAGCTATACCACAGAAGTTTATTTGTTGTTACATAACAACTCTCTCAAATTCTAACTTTTCACTTCCAAAATTAATTATGATTCCTAATTTTTTCCCTGTTGCTTTTAAATAATTAGCTACTTGTGCTTTATGAACATCTTTTATTTTTGTTGCAACTTTCAACTCTATAATAATTTTATCTTCAACTAGTAAATCTGAAATATAATTCCCTATTTCCTTCCCATGAAATTCTATTATTATTTGTTTTTGTTGCTCTACTTTTATATTATTTTCATCCAATAAAATTACCAAAGCATTTTCATAAACTTTTTCTAAAAATCCATAACCTAATTCCCTCTGAACTTCCATAGCTAAACCTATTATTTTATAAGATAATTCTTTGTATAATATATCTAACATAAGTTTACTCCTTTTTTCATTCGTGTCAATTAGTGTAATTCGTGACTAGATTTTTTATCTTTTCATTTTCAATTATCTTTCCCTATCTCCACGCGTTTTCATATGTATCTATAGCTAACATCAATTCCCTTTGAAGAGTATAATAAGCTTCCTCTGCTATTCTCAATTTATCTACACTGTCTAAATATTCAAATGAACTCATAAGAGAGTTATTATATCTCAGTGTATCTATAGTAGCATTTTCATTAGCTATTTCCACCTTCATCTCTTGAGCTTCTAATTGCTTAGATAGGGTAATCATATTACTATACTTTTCCTTTAGTTCTAATTTCACTTCATCCTTCATCTTCGTCAGATCTATAACAGCCTGATCCACTTTATATTGATTTTGAGCCACAGTATCCATATCGGCACCCCAATTAAATACATTCCAGTTAACCCCTATACCTATTCTATAAGAATCTAGTCCATCGCTATCTCTTTTAAAATCCTTTTCAAATCCCAATCCTACCTTTGGATAGTATGCTGCCCTGGCTATATTTACATCTATCTCACTTTCTTTAAAATCTATCTCGGTCTTCTTAACCTTACTTCCCTCATTCAATGCTTTGGTAATATCATCATCTAATAAAAATTTATTTAGATTCAAAGTTTTATAGTCAAACTCTGCTATATTCAAAGGCTCATCCATAGATATCCCTAAGAGTATCTGTAACTCATATGTTTTTATTTCCGATTGCTGTTTTACCCCTAAAAGAGTCACTTCATTACTTAATATATCACTCTGTACTCTAAGTACATCTGATTTTTTTACTAACTTATTGTTGTTATAGAGTTTTTCTAGCCTTTCCCTTTGCTTATTTAAGGTAATGTTTACACCTTCCAATATATCTGCTTGTTTTTTTAAATTTAATACTTCAAAGTATTTAGCTATAACATTTTTTCTTATATCATATTTCAACAAAACATTAGTTAAAGATGCTTTTTCTGATTCTAACTTAGATTTTTTATATTCATTGGTAAGTTTTCCCCCTGTAAAAAGGGGCATATAAATTTTACCTTCAACTCCTGCACTTTTGTCAAATGGATTTAAGTTATCATCATATGCTGTATCCCCTCCGTCTATACTAAGAGACACCTTAGGCAAAAATGCTTTCATCTTCTTTTTTTCTTCCAATTTTTTTATATCTAGAGTAATTCTTTCCCTTCTTATCTCTGGGTTTTCATTTTCTGCAATCTTAAGTGCTTCTTCTAAATTTAAATCTTTTGAAAAAACATTTAATGAAGTTATCGTCATCAATGCCAGTATCATAAATTTTTTCTTCATCTATAGTCCCCTCTATATCCCCGTTATTTATTATTTTTTCAGGATTCCCCATGAGTAATCTTTCCCTCATTTCTCTACCTAATTTATTATCTATCTCTTTTATTATATCTTCTAGTTGATAGTTTCTGTATTTTTTATCGTGAACATCACTGGCCAAAACATCTATAAGACCTAGTTCTATCCACCTATATATTTCTTTTTTATGTCTCAGGGATTTTAGATTTACTTGGATCACAACCCCTAGTTTTTTTAATTCATATAAAGTCTTTACTTTTGTAAATGGATACCTTTCTACATGAGCCAAAACTGGTTTATACCCTAAATCTATAATTACTTCCAACGATTTTTTTAGTGCTATCTCTGTCATTCCAGGAATGGCTTCCACCAAAAGATAATTACTTCTATTTAAAGTTTTTACTTTTTTTTCTTGCAATGCAGAAAGACCGTCCAAATCTAAAAAAAGCTCATTTCCTTCCAAAAGTTCCATTTCTACCTTATTTATTTCCAATTGATCTCTTAACTTTTTTAAAGCACTGTCATAATTTTTATTTTCATACCTTCCTACTCTATAATGGGAGGTACAGCATATTTTCTTATACCCCAATTTTTGAGCAGATAAGATCAATTCCATAGATTCCTCTATATTTTTAGAGCCGTCATCTACCTTTTGTAGAATATGGCAGTGGAGATCTATCATTATTTATCCCCTTTTATATAATCCTCATAATAGTTATAATTATTGTTATAATATCCATAATTCCCGTATGAATAACCTTTTTTATCTATCTTATTTACTACTACTCCATATATTTTAGCCCCTGCACGATCTAATAATTTCTTAGACTGGAGTAACTCCTTCTTGGATACCATGTCATAACCGCAGACATAGACTACTCCATCAGAGTATTCTGAAAGAATTATAGCATCTGTTGATATCACAATAGGTGGAGTATCTAATACTATAAGATCATATTTTTTTCTTAGATCTTCTAATAAACTTTTCATTTTATTTCCTAAAAAAAGTTCCGTTACATTATAATTTAGATGTGTTGATGGAAGAATATCTAAATTCTTTTCCACGCCTTTTAGAATTACATCCTCTGTTTTTGCCTCTCCTAAAAGAATACTTCCCATCCCTTTTTTTACCTTTATACCAAAACTAGTATGAGCTCTGGGTCTTCTTATATCACAGTCTACTAGTAGTACCTTTTCACCACTTATAGCTACAGACATGGCATAGTTAGCAGCCATAGTACTCTTCCCTTCCTTTGGTATAGTACTCGTAAAGACAACTATTCTATTTTTTTTATCTTCCATAAAATGTATATTAGTTCTAAGAACTCTAAGAGATTCTGCCAGATGAGTGTCCTGATCCCCTTTAAAAAATATCTTTCTTTGATTTAATATTTCTTTATCTTCCATTACTTTTCTCCTATTTTTCAACATTAAAATCTGGTATATTAGCTAAAACGGAACATCCCATTATTTTTTCTATGTCCTCCGGTTTTCGGAGTTTACTATGTAAAAAATCCACCATAAAGGCTATAAATATTCCAACCATCATTCCTAATACCAATGAAACTGCCAGGATAAGAGCTCTTTTTTTAGGTAGTGCTTTATCAGGTACCGATGCTTTTTCAACAATCTTTAAATTTTCAAAACTCATTACTTTTTTTATCTTTAAAATAAATTCTCCTGCTACCTCATTGGTTAAAAGAGCAGCTCTTTGAGCATTTTTATCCGTATAACTCAGCTTAATAAACTCTGTATCGTCTATAGGAATTATCTTCAATGAATTAGCTATACCTTCCGGTTCTATATCTAAGTCTAATTTTCTTATTACACTTCTCATGATACTCTTACTCTTAGCTATCTCTGTATAAGATGCCACTAGTTTTTGATTTTTAGAGATCTCAGCATTATCTAAGTTATTTACTGAGTAAATTTGCCCACTAGATATCATAAGAGTAGCTTCAGCCCGATATATATCCGGCCTTGTCATGGCAAAAACAGCCCCCAATATAATTACCGGCAGTGCACTTAATATAATAATTTTCCAGCTTTTAATAAGAATAAAGACTAGATCCATCAGTTCTATTTCATCATCATCTTCTTCTTCCCACTCATACCTTAAGTCTTCCTCTCTTTTTCTTTTTTTCAATCTCTTTCCTCCTATATTTATCTTTTTCTTTTTTTTTATATTTCAACAATTATTTTACCACAAATAATAAATTTTTTTTTATGTTTCTAAAAAAATTACTAAAAAAACCAAAAAAAATTTAAAATAAATATAAAAACAAATAAAAATAGGAAACAGCTTTGCTGTTGCCTATTTTTATTTGTTTAACCTATCCTTTAATATAATTATTATAATATTTATATTCATCATATCCATATTCATTTACATAAGTTTTTTCATCTATCTTATTTATTACTACCCCATATATTTTAGCTTTAGCTCGTTCCAATATTTTTTTTGCACGAAGCATTTTTTCCTTTTTCACCATATTATATCCACACACATAGACAACCCCATCTGCATATTCCGAAAGTATCGCTGCATCGGTAGCTATGGTAAGGGGTGGTGTATCGAGTACTATTAGATCATATCTTTTTCTCAGATCTTCCAATAACTCTTTAATCCTATCCCCCAAAAATAATTCAGTTATATCTCCATTTAAATGTTTTGAAGGTAAAATATCTAAATTCTTTTTAAACCCTTTGATAATTACCTCATCTATTTTTTTTCTACCTAAAAGTACACTCTCTATTCCGTGAGTTATCTCTATTTTTAATCCGCCAAAAGGCCTAAATCTTCTTATATCGCAGTTTACCAAAACAACCTTTTTCCCTGTTACAGCTACAGACATGGCATAATTTATCGATACTGTGGTCTTTCCTTCATTTGGAATTGTACTGGTAAAAACTATTATCTTATTCGCTTTTTTCTCCAAAAAATGTATATTACTTCTAAGGACTCTAAACGCTTCTAACAGATAGTTATCAGAATCTCTTTTAAAAAATATGTTCATTTTTATCTTATTCCCCCTTTCTACATTTAACTGTGGCTCTTAAATTCCCAACTATTCCTAAAAAAAATTTGAACTCTAATTATATATTAATTTATTCGACGACCATTTTTATAGTTAGTCACCCACAATATTTTTCCATCTTGAGAATAAACAGTCCACTTCCCATCTAATTTATGACCTGTATAATTTATCCTCTCACTTATTTTTCCATTATTAAAATAGATAATTGTTTCTCCTTTATCCCCATTATAATTCCCCCTGGCCCACATTTTTCCATCGGTATAATAGATGATAGAAAAGTTGTCCAGCACACCATCTTTATAACAATGGATCGACTCTTTGGTACGTTTCCTTCCCTTAGAGTCATTATTTTTATTTGATGACTCTAATTTATCTGTGTCTCTCACTATACCTGTAAATGGTTTCTCTTCATTTATTATATAAGTTATTCCATTTCTTTCTGTTGTTTTTTCTATTGGGACCGATCTTTCTTGAGCATATATAAAATTAACCAATAATAAAAATAACAAAAATAATAAAAAAAAATTTTTTTTCATTTAAGCCTCCTAGAATATTTTTATTTTATTTACTCTAATAAGTCTTTACAAAATAAAAACAAAATATCCTACATATCCTCAAGTGTTAATTTTAGCATATATTTATCTTTTATTTAAGTATTATTTTAGTTGAAGTTAATTCCTCCCCTATATCAATGTGTAGAACTCAGAAATGTAGATATCCCCCCTCTAAACTTTTCCTTATTTTAAACTAAAAAAAAGGAGACAGCTTTCGCTGTCTCCTAAAATAAATTAGAATTCTTTTCTAAATATATTTTGAGTTCTATCTGGACCTACTGAAATCATAGTGATGTCACATCCGATTATTTCTTCCATTCTAGCTACATATTTTTTACAGTTTTCAGGTAATTCATCATATTCTCTCATTCCTGTAATATCTTCAGACCATCCTGGTAATGTTTCGTATACAGGTGTTGCTT
>Ga0316197_10000088_pt1 | contig 72832 bp, 53 predicted proteins | sample OudBiesiAoxic_MG_FD_204939 | JGI IMG/M metagenome (GOLD analysis project Ga0316197, IMG submission 204939) | Coastal sediment microbial communities from Oude Bieten Haven, Netherlands - site A oxic | ecosystem: Environmental > Aquatic > Marine > Coastal > Sediment | place: Netherlands... | reverse complement strand
CAGTTTTGATGCCTTTAGCTGCTTGTTTAGCGAATGCTTCTAGTTCTTTTTTGTTCATGTTCTACCTTCCATTGACCCACGTAGGGTACTGATTGAAAGGTAGTTACACAAAATTATTTACAGGCTCATTTATAGGAATCGAATGTTTCACCACTAGAGCCATTTTAATGGTTTTAAATTAACAAAGACACTGATTAAGTGGCTTTGTTAATTTATGATTTGTTGTGTAAAGCAACTATTTTATTAATTATTGATAGATAAACGTTGTTCAATTATCGACAGTTTATTTTCAAGCTCAATTATTTTAGCACTTTTTAGGTCTGACTCTTTTTTAAGCTCTTGAATAGCTGCAAGTGCAACTCCTGAAATATCGGTATATGAGATTTTGTCTGTCTTATCACCGTTTAATCCGAAAGCTTCATGGAAATCTTCAGCCATAGGACCCAGGTGAGTCACTGCATCATTTTCTTTTATATAATTCCATGTATAAACACCCAAATTCGCTATTTTATCTAGTACTTGAGTTGTATCGATATTCAATATATTTTCTTTCAATGCGCGACTTGAAGCACCGTTTACAGTTCCCATTGTTGTTAGGTTGCCGTTGATATCTAGGCTGAACTCAGTACCCGTTACACTAGGTGATACAATTGTGAAGCTGTCTGCTGTGTTACCGACCTTCCAGTCAACACCACTAGTGTTATTTTCAAAAACCATTTGAGTGTCACCTAGGTTTTTAAAGTACAAGTAGTTTTTATCTAAAGCTGTTGTGCTATTGGAGTTTTCAAGAATCATTCTAGGTGTAGTGCTTTTTACATGTACGATAGCATCTGGTGCTGTACCTGAGTCAGCAGCCTCAACCAACAACCCGCTAAAGTCACTTCCAGTGACTAAATGCAGCGGAGCGTCTGGGCTAGAACTGCTTAGGCCAACGTCACCATCAGTATCAATATAGATTGAGCTGCTTGGTGCTCCTGGACGTATTCTGAACGGTAGAGTTGAGCCATTTGTTGCATCTCGGACAAAGAAGTTTGTCTCATTACCTGCAACGTCCCAAGTTTGAGGCGTAAAACCTGATGAACCATTTTGCTCTAAACGAATTGTAGGGCTATCGCCATCAACAACGTGTAACTCAACAACTGGGGTGCTTGTTCCTAGGCCGATCCGGCCTCCATCATCTACGTATAGTGAGTGACTAGGTGCGGCTGCCTCTAATGTAAATGGTGTTCTGCCACCATCTATATCATCAATTGAGAACTTATTTGCTCCGCCATTGGAACTATCGTTTGCAGTTATTTGCCAATCATTGGTTGGAAAGCTCGCTGAGTTACTAGTATCTTGAAACTTGATTCGTAAGTTATTTTCTTTCAATCTGATGGTATCAAAGCCAAATGATTCGCCGTTGACACAATCCATACCCGCACAAATACTTCCGTCGATGATTAGGTCATCTAAAATCACTTGATCTGCCATTACAGTTTGTGACATTGCGAGTGTAAGCGGTAATGTGACAAACACAGCTTTTAGTTTTTTTATATTATTTTTCATTTTACTTTTATTATTCATGTTCATACCTTAAGTTTCCGTTTATCCGTACTACTTAGTGTGTGTTTTGTTCAGTAGATAGTGTGACTTCGTTTTCACTCTCAGCCGTTTGTATTACAAATTCACTATCTCTCACATTAAAAAATCCTGTTTTTGTAACCGTTTTTCCTAGATTCCGTTCCGCTCCATGACGCCCTGTTTTAGGGTCGTTGATTACCTCCGTACCGCCATCATTGGCGTATTCTATTCGGTAGTTATAATTTCCATCTTCTAAGAAGCCTAATTGTTCAAAGTCAATTTCAGCTTCGCTGCTGTACAGCTGCATCTGTTTCTCATAGCCGTTTGGCCCCGTTAGGGTCAAGGTGGCTTTATCAAATTTTTTTTCGAACTGTTCTAAATCTAATTTACTACCACTTACCACTAATGAGTTTTCAGCATTAGCCTGAAAGCTCATAGCCGCCGTAGTTGTGAGTAGAACCAGTGTTGTTAGCGCGCCTAAATACATTTTTTGCATTTTAAAATCCTTATTAGACTAATGGACTAATTTTAACCATTTGGTTACATAAGGCAAACTATTATATTTACAAGTGTATCAAGGTTTGACCAGTCGTTTAATTTTCAGGTACTAAAAGTAGGGTTTAGTTTTAGCAATAGTCGGTTGATATTAAACCCTTAAATTATATGGGGTTAATTTTTGAGTGTGGTTTGGCTATGTCTTGTTTGAAGTTTTATTATTGAATTTATTTTTGACTGGTACTACTTCAAGGTGTTGTGATTTCTGTTATCATTATGTTGTCTTGGGTGGTTGTTAATATTTTCTGCTAATTAAGCTCGAAGATTAAAAATAATAATGAAGAAGGATATTCTGATGAAGCGTTTAATTAATGGTCTAAAGTATTGCGGGAGAGGGGTGGCGGTAGCTTTATCTTCTGCATTGTTGGTATTTTCTCCTTCTGTATATTCAGTGAGTACTGACTTAACAATAGACGGTGCTTTTTCTTCTTCAATTATTGGTGATGGAAATGTCAGCTCCTTGACTTTGACCCTAGATAACCAAACGGGTCAGTCAGTGCGTGATATTAGTTTTCTCGCTACGATAGATAACCCAACATTTATGGGTTTTTCTGATCCAATAAACGTGTCGACAACCTGTGCAAGTGGTGATTACTCATTTAGTGCTACAGAATTCTCAGCTTCCAATTACATATTGATTTCAGGCCAAGCCTGTACTTTTACCTTTGACTTTATTGGTAACGTTGATGATGGGTTGACAGTGCTTGATGTTACTGTATCAGACTTAGTCTCTAGTGCGGGTGTTGGGACTAACCCAGCAGGTCCTGTTCAATTATCTGTAGAACCTAGCTACATGACAGCTTCTATAGCTGTTTCAAATAACACCCTATCAGTTGGGAGTGTTAACACCGTTACAGTGGCTGTAGGAAATTTACCCCTTTGGTTTAATTCTCTATATTATTTGCCGTCAGGTTCAATTAACTTTACAGACGGCCTGAGTTTAGCTTCACCAGTTAACTTTTCGACTACTTGTGGTGATTTAAATACTAATAGTAATACATCAGGGGCAAATAGTTTTGTTATGTCTTCTGGTGGCTATGCCGACTCAACTAGCTGCGAATATTCTTTTGATGTCGTGTCCACTACTGCTGGAAAGATAAAGTTATTCAGTACAGAACTCACAAACCCTAGTGGCAATACACAGATAGGTAAAATAAGCACGAGTTATACTTCAGAGTTGGGCTTTATCAATGCTACTTTTTCACCATCTGCTCTAGTTCCAGGAGGAACTGGAAAAATAGATGTGTCAATTTTAAACACTGATAGAACTAACCCTGCTAGTAATATCATTTTTACAGATGATCTTGATAGTGTGCTTTCTGGGCTCGTTTCAACTGGTGATTTAAGTAATGTATGTGGTGCTGGCTCATCATTAACTGGTACTGGATTACTGACTTTTTCTGGTGGCAATCTTGCTGCTGGGGCTAGTTGTGAGTTTAGTATTAATGTTGCTGTGCCGAGTAATGCAACGCCAGGCAATTACATCAATACTATTTCAGCCGTCAGCTATGAACTCGATGGTTCGACGATTACCCCTTTAAATGCGTTAAGTAGTTTTACTGTCAACAGCGCGCCAAATTTAACGATTTCTACTAATCAAAGTGGTAACCCAACAACATCGGTTGCTGCTGGTGATGTGATTAGTGTTGAATATGTACTTACTAATGTCGATATTGCCAATGCTGCCTCATCTGCCACTTTTGTTCACGAGCTAACAGGCTTACCGTACTTTACTAGCACTGCGCCTGCTGATGGGTTTTGTAATGGTAGTGGTACTGCAGTGTTTGCACCAACATTTAATTCGTCAGGTAGTTTCGTCGATGCCAAAACGTCCTTTTCAGCTATCAGCCTTGCTGCGGGTGATAGTTGTACATTTACTTTAGATTATTTAGTTCCTGATGATTTTGATGCTGGTAGCTATCTCTTTTCTGTTGGAATGATAGATGCCACTGTCAATAGTAATAGTGTGCAATCGGCTTCGCCATCTGCGAGCAGTGCATTTACTGTTGATGCTGCGCCTCAATTAACCATGACATTTAACCCTATCGCCGCAGCACCTAACAGTTCATCAACCATTGAATTTGCGATTAGCCATGGTGCAGGTTCGAGCTATAGTGCCGAAGCCATTGGTTTTAGCCTCGACTTAGATGCCGTGTTGTCGGGGATAACCATTCAAAGTTTACCCGTTGAACCTTGTGGTACAGGCTCGACTGTTTCTGGCTCTTCTAGTCTAGTGTTAACTGCAGGTGTTTTGACTGCGGGTGAAGTGTGTGAGTTTTCTGTACCTGTAACCATTCCTTCAAATGCATCTGCAGGCACTTATAGTTTTAATAGCTCAGCATTAAGCGCTTCAATTAATGGCAATACATTGAGTTCTAGTCTAGCTGCGGCTGACCTTCAAGTGACTAATGTCACTTTTTCTAAGAGTTTTGATCCGACTTCACTAAGAGTCGGTAGTACTACAACGAGTATAAAGTCCGTTTATGTCATTAATAATGCAGATGCTGTACAGCAAGTTTCGGACCTATTTTTTACTGAAAGCTTTAGTTCTATTTATTCAGGGGTTACGGTAAGTTCAGTAACTGAGGCTGATGCATGTGGTAGTGGTTCTTCTGCGGCAATTTCGGGCTCTATGCTAATTTTATCAGCTGGTGTTATTGACCCGCTTTCAAGTTGTACGTTTGAAGTGACCTTGAGTTTGCCTGCTAACCTACCTGCAAACTCCTATTCAAGTGCCACATCTGCTATTACTGGAACGGTAAATGGTAATAACACAACTTTTGACCCCATGTATGCAGCATTTACTGTTAACGAAATATCAGTACTAACTGCGGTGGATGTTAGTAGTCCTACTTCCGCTTCATCTACATTGATGTCTATCAACTTCTCTGAAGATGTTCAGAACTTTGTAGTAGGAGACATTAGTGAGACTAATGCAACATTAACTAACTTTATTGAAGTTACTGCAAGTCAATATACGGTGGAGGTAACTCCTGATGCCGATGGTATTGTTACTTTAAATGTCGCAGCCGGTGTAGCGGAAGACGTTTTAGACGCTACGGTTACAAACACTGAAGCTGTAGCCATTATTTTCGAATACCAGTCGACTCCCTTGGCACCTACGCCCAGTTTAGTGATTGGTGAGCCATCATCACTACTCACTAGTAATGGGGATATTACTTACTCAGTGAACTACACAGATGTTGAAACTGTCAATTTAACAGCTGATGCTATTACGCTAAATACCACAGGTGATGCAGCTGCAACGATCTCAATTCTGAATGGTGATACTAGTTCCGCAACTGTTGTTTTAAGTAGCTTTACTGGTGACGGTTCAATAGGGGTCAATGTTGATGCCGAAACGGCTAGATACAGCACTAATCTCGCTCCTGCTGCCGGCCCTTCAAATGTATTTGTTGTCGATACTCATCAACCTACTGCCACACTTTCAACCTCTTCAACGGATCAAGCTGGCGATTTCATTGTTGATATTGCCTTTGAAGAAGCGGTAGCAGATTTTATTGCAGATGATATCTCAATCATCAATGGTGAATTAATTGATTTTCAAACTGTTGATGCTCTCAATTACAGTGCAACAGTGAGCGCTGTTGGTGAAACAATGATTTCCATTAATGTTGCTAATAGTGCTGCCCATGATAGTGCTGGCAACGGAAATAGTGCTTCCAACACATTGGCTATAAACTTTGACAATTTATCTCCTAGTGTGGTGATTAGCGGCCCAACTGGACCTGTAGCTGCTGACTTTACAGCAACAATTGATTTTTCTGAGTTGATCTCAGGTTTTACTGAGGACGATATTCAGGTCGTTAATGCTGATTTGTCAACTTTCACTAATGTTGATGATAAGCAGTTTACGGTTCAAGTGTCTCCTATTAATCAAAGTGATGTTACCCTTTCGATAGCGGACTCTGCTGCCACAGATGGGTTAGGGAACGGTAACTCGTTATCGAACAGCTTTACGGTTGTATTTGATATTAACGATGCCCCTGTTATTTCTGGCGTTGCTGCTACATCCGTCTATGAAGATAGCGCTTACTTATTTACACCAAGTTACAGTGATGCTGACTCGGCTGATACACTCAGCTTTAGCATCGTTAATAAACCAGCCTGGGCCAGTTTTAGCTTAACGGACGGTACGTTATCGGGTACGCCTAACAATGATGAACTTGGTGTTACCACTGGTATTGTAATATCTGTGTTCGATGGCCAATTAACTTCTTCTTTAGCACCTTTTGATATCGAAGTGTTAAATAGTAATGATGCACCTACGTTATCGGGCACGCCTTCGACGTCAGTTAAAGAGGGGGAGAGCTATAGCTTTACGCCAATTGCTACTGATGATGATGTAAATGATAATCTTGAATTTAGTATTGTTAATAAGCCTACATGGGCAACTTTTAGCTCTGTAGACGGTACCTTATCTGGAACGCCTACTAATGCAGATGTAGGTATCACCACCGGTATTATCATTACTGTTTCTGATGGCACAGTTTCAATCCCAATGGGTGCTTTTAATATTACGGTGTTAAATATCAACGAGGCGCCGACTATCTCAGGTACTCCGCCAACTTCGGTTAATGAAGGTGAGCACTATAGCTTTACACCAACAGCAGCTGATGAGGATATTGGTGATAGCCTTGCATTTAATATTGTCAATAAACCTACTTGGGCCACGTTTAGCTCTGTAGATGGAACAGTATCCGGGACGCCAACTAATGAAGATGTTGGTGTAACCTCAGCGATTGTCATTAGTGTCACAGATGGTACAGATGTGGTTTCTCTAGCCGCATTTAGTATCCAGGTGGTCAATACTAATGGTACTCCAGCAATTTCAGGTGCCCCTGCTTTATCTGTACTTCAAGATCAAACATACAGTTTTACTCCCACGGTTATCGATAGCGATGCCGATGAGGTCTTTAGCTTTATGATTAACAATAAGCCGCTTTGGGCTTCATTTGATGTGGCTACAGGACTATTGAGTGGAATACCTAAAAATGCTGATGTAGGCGAATACTCAGGTATTGTCATTCAGGTTACTGACTCTTCTGGTGAATCAGCATCATTGAGTGAGTTTGCTATTGAAGTCATCAATGTGAACGATGCGCCTGTATTTACGTCTTCTCCTTTAGTTGAGGTCGTGGCTGAGCAAGCATATAACTATCAACTCACTGCCGAAGATATCGATGTTCAGCATGATTTAAATTTTGTATTAATGACTGCGCCAGATTGGTTGAATCTTTCCTCAAATGGACTCGTTACTGGTACGGCCCCTGCTGAGGTTATTGGTGAGCAGTTTACTGTTGTTATTGCGTTAACTGATGGGGATATAGCGGATCCGGTTTTACAGCAATATACGCTTGCAGTTATTGCCCCAGGAGATACAAGTTTAAATGCTAAGGCTTACTTTACTCCTGCACCAATTGCTCCTGGTGATGTTGTTAATTTAATCATAAAACTTGAAAATACAGGATTAGCTGCTGCAACATCGGTGAGCTTTGACCTTGAGGTGAGTGATAGTGTCAACGTAGCTGAACTTCCTGCTGTTTGTACTGAGCTAGCGGCTGGCTTGCTTAGTTGTCAACTAGCAAGTGATATTGCGGCAGGTGAGCAGAGTTCAACAGTTGTCGGCTTACAAGCGACTGATGAATCTTCAGGCTTTGCAATTGCGACTCTCGAAGCTACTGCTACTAATCTTAACGGTGCAACTGCTTCGACTTCTGCCCAACTACTAATCGCCGATGTATTATCATTGGTACCTGGAGAGGTATTGTCGAGCACTCCGTCAGAGTATGGGGTGACTATAGATATCAATGACGATAGCTTTGTTGACTTAATAAACTTTAATAGCGCTACAGGTAAATTAGATATTCGCTTAAATGATGGGTTAGGTTCGTTAGTAGAATCAGGCTCGGTCGATACCATCGCTGATGTTAAAGGAATCGTGGCTGGTGATGTCAATGGTGATGGGTTTGTCGATATTTTAACTGTAGGTGGAGCAGATGCTAACAGTATTGCTTATTTACTGGACGGCGACCAATTCATCATCAGTGCGCTTGTTTTGGATGCTGTTCAAGCTGATTTAATCTTAATTGCAGATCTTAACAACGATGGAAATGTCAGTGTGATTCTGGCTGGCATTTATCAAAGTGATGTCGCTATTTATTCAGGTGTAGGAAGTGGTAATGAGAGTGTTGAACTCATCAACTTCTTTGAGCTTATTTCACAAAACTCACCTGAAAAGGCCATAGATAAAGTGACTTCACAGGAAGATGCTGACGGAACAGCTTCTACATCAGTTTCTCAAACTACATCAGGTGTGACAGATATTGTTTTAGTTGAAACGACGCAGGGGACTCAACTCATCGTGTCTTCTGACAATGAGTCACCTTTATTCGTGCAAAACCATGAAGGCCAGTGGGAAGCCACTGCAGTTGCTTCTTTAGTTAATTCAATAGAAAGGTTAGTTATTACTGACTTAGACAGTGATAGCAAATTGGATAGCTTTAGTTATGAAGACGGTAAGTGGACATTAACTCTCGATCTGTTTGGTATAGCTGAAAAGAGCATGGTCAGTTTCCCAGATGCTGATGAACTCCTTATAGAGGATGTTAATAGCGACGGAGTGATGGATATCCTATTCGTTACACCTCAAGGGGTAAGCATCTGGCACTATTATGGTATCAATGACATTAGAGTTGGGGCTGTTATTGCTGGAACTAATATTGTTGGTATTAGTTTGCTCGACATTGATAATGATGGCGATTTAGACCTTGTTACTTTTGACTCTCAAACTGGTATGTCACTTTGGTACTTAAGTTTAGATAATGGTTTTGGTGAGCAGGAAGTTGAATTATCTCTGTTTGCGCAAGCGCCTAACTTCCCTCAACTTGAACAGTCAGGGCCTGTTAGCTTTATGCTGGCTAACCAAGGCAATACTAAAGCTACGGGAGTAACGTTAACTATTACTCCTGATAGTGGTGTGGCCTTAAGTCAAATACCAAGTGGTTGTGCTATGTCTGGTGCAGATTTGCTGTGTAATGCCGGAGCATTTGCTATTGGTGAGCAACAAGAGATCACTGTTTGGGCGACGACATCAGCGGCTGGAACTTACCAGCTACACGGTCAGTTAGGTTCTGAACAAGTAGATGTTAATAGCGAGAATAACGCTGTTACGGTCACCTTGAATGTCCCAGAGAAAACTAAGTCAAGTAGTGATGGCGGTGCGATGACATTTGTAATCACTCTTTGGTTAATGATGTTTGCAATTTATCGCCGTCGTTATTTCAGCTAATTGTGGCGGTAATGTGTCGTTGTTTAAAATGAAAAAAACTATGAAGTAAGCTTAAGCCGGCAATATTATGATTGTCGGCTTTTCTATTTATTCGCTTACTATCGACAAATTCAATCTTTGCAGTATCTTGTTAAGTAATATCACTGGATTTGTAAATATTAAAATAATGATATGCCGACATATCGGCAAGGGAGAATGTGATGCATGCATTTAGCTATAGTGTAAAAGCTGTTGTTAGCTGGTCTAATCGTTTCGATATTCGTTACTCAAAAATACAGCGTTTTGCTTTAACGACTGTATGGACTGCAATGTTTTCATCTGCGGCTTTTGCAGATAACTTACCGCAACAAGCACCACTCGACGATGGCATACTTCGCTTAATGGGTAAGTTGGAAACAGCGAAAGATCCTAAATGTCATGCTACCGCGACACGTTTAGAGGGGTTGATTTTTGGCACACCGTTATCAGAAGATGCAAGGTACCTTAAAAGTGAGTATCAAAAGCTGATAGTTAAAGCTATTTGGCAGCAAGCTTCAAAGCAAAATCCTGGCTTAGACCCACTGACTAAACAAGCTGTATTGGCAGCATCTGAAAACATGTTTTCTACCCAGGCTACAGAATTAGATGGTAAACCTGCATGGAGAGTAAAGGCGGGGGGAATTGAAACTGAAATTACTGAGCGTGATCAAAAGCATTATGGTTCAATTGCTTATACGCTCAGAGCTATGCTTGCTGTGCAGCAAGATCTATTGCTAGATTTTGAGTCTGAATTACCAGAGCTTAATGATGCTGCAGCTCAAGCGATTACTGAAAAGGTGGATCTATTAACTTTAGTTCTCTTGAAAGAAGCTGACGAGAAGGCAAGACTCGCTAGTGAATATCAGGTTTCTGCTGATAAGATAAACCACACTTGGACAGCTCTTTTCCCATCACTTTCAATAGAGAACTCAAGCTCTGAACAGCAAACTAATGTTAAAGGCGGAGAAACTGGCTTACTCATAAAGTTAGTTGAGCAAAAGATAGCAGCATTTAAACAATATAATGATGTCAATCAGACGCTGTTTGCACGTAATCTTCAAGTCTATTTTGCAAAGCTAGCTATGCCAGATAATAGTAAACAAGTGGCTCAGTTTAAGCATTACTTTACTGAAGCTATGATTGCCTTTTCGGGCACGCTGTATCTCGATGCTCAAGCGCACGTTAAGTCTGGTGCTACGATAAAGGAGGAGCATGTTGCGGCGTCACTAGCGAGGATCTTACCTCATAATGTCAACGAATATGAAGATGTGATCTTTTATCCTAATTACTCAAAGGATAAGCAGGTCATTATTGAGTCTTACGACATGGATGCTTTTCGTGACTCCGGCTTACATTGGCTCTATTTTAAAGAGGCGTTAATTGATGCCAAAGAGCACATCACTTATGAGGCAGACCCCTTTGCTGCAGAGCTATTAAGTGAAACAATTGCTCACTATGGTGTCCTATTACTTAGAAAAGCAGGAGAAGAGGGTAAGCGTTTAAAGCAGGAGGTGCTTTCTGCTAATTTGATCACTTTGAGTTATCAACAGATCAGTAGTGATATTGAGGCTTATGCTAATTACAAGCCAATGGATATTGCCGCTACCGGGATTATCTCTGCTGATGGGACAAAAAATGAGGTATCAACAAAATACTTTTTAAATGTGACAGAGAAAATGCAATTTATCGCAGAGCATCGTTCATCAGACTGGCTTAGCCGTCAGCTTCGTAGCTATTTAAGTAAAGATGCAGAAACAGGCATTATTACCATTCCTCCAGCTTTCGGGGGAAGTGGCGTAGCTGCAGAGGATATTGATGGCGATGGGCTAACTGATATCCTAATTTTAAGTGGATTAGGCAACAAACTTTACTTGAACCGCGGTGATAGATTTGAGGATGTGACTAATCAGTCTGGCCTCAATAATATTAGCCAACGTAGCGGTAGTGAAGATACTGCGGGTGAACCAAGACAGCCATTGATTGCAGACTTTGATAATGACGGCGATCAAGACATAGTAATCACTTACGTCGATGAGCAACACCGAGTCTATCGTAATGAGGGCAATGGAAAATTCACCGAAGTGAGCGCTATCGCCAAATTAGGTGGTGATAATGCTGTAGGTGGTCCAGCGACGACTTTTGATGTGAATAATGATGGCCTATTGGATATCTATATTCAATATTTTGGAAATTACCTCAAGGGCGACCTTCCAACACTAAAACGCCGTAATGACAATGGCGGTAAAAACGTGCTGTTTATTAACAAAGGTGATTTCAAGTTTGAACTTGCACCAGAGGCTCTAGGCGCTGATAACTCTGGCTGGGGCCAAGCTGTAACTCATACCGATCTGAATATGGATGGTTGGCAAGATTTGATCGTCGGTAATGACTTTGGTGTGAATGCCTACTACATCAATAAACAAGGCAAAGGTTTTGTTGATTACTCAACAAAAATAGGAACAGATAAACCCTCCTATACAATGAACCTTAGTTTGAGTGATCTCAATCGTGATGGATATCCTGATATTTATGTCTCAAATATTGTGACCATGAATAAAGATCAAAAGTATGTGTTGCCAAGTGAAGATACTATTGCCGAGTTCAATCCCGATAAGCTAGCGAATATGAGAGTTGTGGAAGGTAACGACCTATTCCTTTCTGCTTTTAATGATAAGAGGGCACTTAAATATCAACATAGTGATTTAGTTGGTCGTGGTTACTCGTCCACAGGTTGGGCTTGGGATTCTGATTTTTTTGATGTCGATAATGATGGTGATGATGATCTGTACGTTCTCAATGGCATGAACGACTACTACGTTTATTCTACTGATAACCCTTACTATTCTGACCCCATTACAGGTGAGTCACTTAATGTTGATTTTCCTGATGCAGCTAAGGCAAGTAATGTATTCTTTTTAAATAGTGGCGGCAAGCTTAGTAATGTATCGGCAATGAGCGGTCTGGATATGGTGGCTAACTCTCGTTCTGCAACTTATCTTGATTTTGATCTCGATGGTGATCTGGATGTCGTGGTCAATAACTATCATGGGACTGCTCAGCTATTTGAGAACCAAGCACAAAAGCTTGGAAACAACTGGTTAAAGATACGCTTGCAAGGTTCACCTGAGAATGGCGTTAATTTGGATGCGATAGGGGCACAAATAGTTATTGGTACTGCAGAAGGGGGGTATAGTTGGAGGCAGGTGAGTGGTAGTCAAGGTTACATGTCTGTTCACCCTAAAGAACAGCATATGGGTTTAGGTAAATCAATAAAAGCCAAAGTCATGGTGATTTGGCCAAATGGTCAGCGTCAGTACTTTGAAAACGTTGAAGCAAATCGTAGTTATACGATTCGATACTCTGCGGGTGAAAGCCAAAGTAAAAGCTGAGGTAGTTGCTAGGGTATTTGAGCTGTAAAAGTATCCAACTAGAGATAGGGTAAAATAGCTGAGCATAGCACGTAGGCAAAGCAGCCTTTATGCAGTCTGTGCAATTGGAAGTTTGGAAGCTCAGTTTTTTCTTGAGTTCTGGATTTATCGTTATCAAGTCATATAGTTGAAGGTGGGAGCGAGAATCTAGTAAAGGAAAGTCTGGTTTTTTAAGTATTGCCAAAGGATTTGTTGGTGAACTAAAAACTCAAAACTCGTATTTAGCCATTAAGAGATTTGCTGATGTTTTTTAGGTTTTGTTTTTTCTTGCTTCTTTCGATTAATTGCTTATCTAGCGTGAAGGCTGGGCCTTCTATAGGAAGTGATGTAAAACCTGAACTGGAAGCTGTATTTCAAGCTCGTAAGGGGTGGCTTATAAGTCGTGAGATAGTCAAGTCTGAAAGTGCATTACCTCAATATATCAATCAATTAATTCACTCTGATTCTCCTTATCTACTTAGTCATGCCCTACAGCCTGTAAACTGGCTTGAGTGGCATAGAGATTTTGAAAGAGGCAGTGGTGAGAAAGATAAACTGCTATTTATCTCAATTGGTTATTCAACTTGCCATTGGTGTCATGTGATGGCTGAGGAGAGTTTTAGTGATCCTGCCGTTGCTGACATACTAAATACTAATTATGTCAGCGTGAAGGTTGATCGGGAACAATGGCCTCTGGTAGATCACCGATTTAAGTCTGCTTTAGAATCGTTAAAAGGGGAAGCTGGCTGGCCCCTGAATGCTATTTTAACGCCCGGTGGACAGCTTATATGGATTGATTCATATTTGACAAAAGATAAGTTTATCAAGGTTATTGCTGGCCTTGCTAAACGGTGGAAGAAGAAACCTCAAGCCATCGAAGCGGTCGCTAGTCGAATTGAACTGCAATTAATGTTGGACAACCCAATCGTCGATATTGAAAACCGTAAGGTTATGACTGATTCAATGTGGCAAAAGGAACTTCCTAAACAGCATCAAAAGATTTCTCAATTACTCCAACAGGAACAGGAAGGTGAGGGGCCACGTTTTATTCGGGCTAACTGGGGAATAGGTTTGCTTGAAGAGTACTTACGAACTCAAGATAAGCAAATTCTTTTCACTGTAGAAAAGCATGTAAATAGCCTGATCTTGAGTCCAACTTATGACGCGGTAGAAGGTGGATTTCATCGCTATGCTGTAGATGGCCAATGGATGCAACCTCATTACGAGAAGATGCTTTATACTCAGGCTAATACCATCCGATTGTTGGCACGTCTTTATGCTATTACAGGCAAGCAAAACTACAAATCGGCGATTGAGCAAACTCGTGACTGGGTTTCTAAATGGTTATATCAAGGAAGTGGTTACGCATCTGCGGTTTCTGCGATATCAGCGGGTCAGGAGGGCAGCTATTATCAGGTGAGCTCTACACAGTTGTTATCAGATTTTTTAATTAGTAATCCAGATATGTTTATGCGTGTACCTGTGAAAGGTAGCTCAGCATCTTTAATCTCTCTATCTGTGCTGTCTGAAGGTTGGGGTAAATCTGAAACAGTAAATAAGGTCAAGCTTTACCGGAATACACTCGCTAAACCGGCAGTTGATGAAAAAGTGTTGGTTAGTTGGAACAGCATGTATGCCATCGCGCTTATGGAAGCGTACGATGTGACACAAGAGCTTGAATATTTCCAACAAGCAGAAAGTCTTCTTAATAGATTGTGGGATGCCTCGGTTATCAATGGAAAGGCTTATCGAAGTATCTTTCATGGTAAGGTTTCGATAGATGCAAATTTGGAGGATTACGCCTGGTTTGCTCTGGCTCAAATTAAAATATCATTTTATCAAGCTTGGTCAATGAGTAAGGACAATACGTCAGAAAAGCAAACACTCACGGATAGGGCATATATAAAGCGCGCTAAAGATCGTGCAACGTGGTTGTTAGACCGTTTAACTCAGACTCTTGCTGATGAGAAACAATATGAGTCCTTACTTAGCTTAAGTCGTGACGATGAGCTTTCATCAATAAAAGCAACTGTATACGAAGCTTTATCACAGGGGTATCAAATTACACAGAAAAGAGATTATATAAAGCAGGCAAAAGGACTTTCTGCGGTAGATAAGAGCAAAATGAATGAGTTGATTAACCAGTATAGTTTTGTGGGGCATATATCGAATCGCTATCAGCAGGTTGCAATCAATAAAGTTTACTTTGCTAAAGGACACGGCCGTGTGACGGCTGTAAAAGAGGGTGAAAATATTCTTTTGATGTTTGATTTGCAGCCCGGTTGGCACGTAAATGCAAACAATACAAGCAATGACAAGCTAATCCCTACCGTGGTAACAGTTAAAAATAATGAGGCTTATGAACTCCTTTATCCAGTAGCAGTTCACCGGAAACTTGGCTTTATTGAAAGTGAGTTAGCATTATACGAAGGGAAGTTCAAGGTTGAGTTAGCGGCAACTGCCAGGACAGAAATGATTCAATCACTGAGTATACAAGTTCAAGCCTGTTCTGATGGGTTATGTTTACTCCCTGAGCAGATTCAGCTAAATCTGTCGTTATAGGTTGTGCAAAAATTGCCAGCACAAGTATTGATTTTTGACTTATGATTTCGTCAATGGCAAGAAATTTATGTTATTTTTAGCTTTATAGCATAATATAGCGCAGCTATTAACATAAGGCTTGTAAGGTTGATATAAGTTCCCCCCCTGATTGATGAAGTCTAGGATATTGAGAGAGTATGATAAGAAAGGATATTGAAGAAGTTGTTAATATCGTAGCCAAATGGACTTCGTTATTAATTGCAAAGGGCGAGGATAAGACTGATATCCTCTGTGAATTTGATGAGCTTTTACCTACTTTGTTGTCTCAATTGTCGTATGAGTATCCAGTTTTAACCAGTAAGGTGCCAGCTATTGAAGTACAGCGCTGGAGTATATACTGGTGTGTTCAACCATTGTATTTTTTCCAGGAAAGCGATGAATTTATGTTTAGTGTTGAGTTAATCGCAAACAAAGTCTCTTTGCTATGTGTACAATACCGTTCTTTGGAAGGAATAAGCATAGTTGAAGTCAATGAGTGATAGAAGTCAGATCTCAATCCAGGTTATGTTAGCATCATACAATGGTGGAGCTTTTTTAAGGCCTCAAGTTGAGTCCATATTAGCTCAGGAATATGTTGACGTTAACATTTTGCTCAGAGATGACGGTTCAAGTGATGACTCCCTGAAGGCTATTTCAGGTTTAAGCGACAAGATAAGCATAAATACTAATCAATCTGATTTGAAAGGTCACTTGGCAAATTTTAGCGGTCTATGCTTAATCGCTTTAAATGAACCTTTTCAGTATTTTGCTTTTAGTGATCAAGATGATATTTGGCATACGAATAAGCTTATTACTTGTATCAAGCGCCTTCACGAATTAGAAAACGAGCATGGCTCAGATACACCTATTCTCGTTCACAGTGATTTGCGTGTTGTCGACAACTCGCTCGATGAAATCGCACCTTCTTTTATCCGCTTTCAGGGAATACCAGATCCTCAAGAGCATTCTTTTGATAAGTTCCTTCACCAAAATGTTGCTACCGGATGTACATTTGTTTTCAATCGTGCTTTGTTGGAGCTTGCAACGCCTGTTCCGGAAGAAACTGTTATACATGATTGGTGGTTTGCTTTGGTCGCTAAATACTACGGTATCATCGATTTCATTGACCAACCGCTTATTGATTACCGTCAGCATCAGCAAAATGCGATAGGGGCTATTTCTCAATCTAAACAACGTAGCTTTTTTAATTCTTATCTTTATAGGGCACTTTCTAATTTTCCAAAGCATCTTTGCGCCGCAACTAAACAAGCAAATTCACTATATGAGCTTGAAGGTCAAGGTCGCAATCAGCTTACCAGAAATGGTAAAAAACAACTTGAACAATTTAAAGTGCTTAGAAGCAGTGGGATCTTTTCACGAATTGCGTATGTTAATCATGTTATTGCTAAGGGGCGACCTTTTACTGATAAGCTGTATCTTTATACCGTTCTGTTCTTGCTACCATGGATGACAAGTGAAAAATAGTTCAATGATCACGATCTGTATTCCATTATACCAATCTGATTTCAATTATGTTCAAAAGGCTGTTGAAAGTGTGCTCACTCAGACTTCTTCGAAGTGGAAGTTGGTGCTTGTCGACGGCTCTTCTGAGCCAGAACTGCGCAGTAAGCAGTGGATAGCTAGCTTAGTCAACCCATCCATTAGTTATGTTGCTAATGAAGGGGATAAAACAATGGCTGGAAATTGGAATTTTGCCTTTAGTGCTGCTCAAACAGATCTTGTGACACTGCTGCACGATGATGATTTTCTACATGAAGATTATGTAAAGGAAGTCTTGGGATTATCAGCTGAACAGCCTCAATCATCCGGTTATTTTTGTGGCGCATATATCGTCAATTCTAGAGGCGGCTTAAGTCAAACGGTTGCTGACAGTGTAAAAAGATTTTTAATGCCAAAAGATAATATATTGCGTATTAAGGGCGATAAAGGGTTGGCTTCGCTACTTAAGGCCAATTTTATTTTTTGTCCGACAATCTGCTATCGAAAAAGCCAGCTTGACGCAAAGCCTTTTTCATCAGATTGGAAGATGGTTACTGATTTAGACTTTTATCAGAAAACAATTCATGAAGGTGGAGAGTTTGTTGGACTGAAAAAACAGTTATATTATTACAGACGGCATTCTGAAAATCAGACGAGCAAGTTAACTCAATCCTTAGAGCGATTTAGTGAAGAGTGTGAAATGTATTCAATGATTGCCACTAGTTATGCTAAAAGTGAGTGGCCTCAATCAGTCAAAGCTGCTAAAGCTAAGTCAATGATAAAACTACATGTTGGCTATCTCACTGCAAAGTCACTGTTGCTCTTTGATTTAAAACAGTTTAAGCGGTTGTTTTTATTCGCTTTTGCGTTGTTATTGAGGAGTCCTAAATGATACTTGGTAAAAAATTTTTTTGTTTTATTTAAAACTTGTTATAGCTAAATGTTACTCCTGCCGCATTTATTATAAGTGCGGTTTTTTAATGTTATCATTAGTAAAATTATCTTTGTTAAACCTGCTCACTTGAAAGCGGTTATCCAGATTAAAAACGGAATTAGACATGTTAAAATATCAAACTCACTTAAAACAGTTGGAAGCTGAGTCAATTCAAATTATGCGTGAAGTCGCCGCAGAGTTTGATAATCCTGTGATGCTCTACTCTGTTGGTAAAGATTCCTCAGTACTTCTGCATTTGGCTCGTAAGGCCTTCTATCCGGGGAAAATCCCGTTTCCATTGATGCATGTCGATACTAACTGGAAGTTTAAGGAGATGATTGAGTTTCGAGAGCAGATGGCTAAGAAACATGGTTTTGATCTTATCGTGCATAAGAACCCCCGTGGTATGGAGATGGGAATTAGCCCGTTCACACACGGTAGCGCTAAGCACACCGATATCATGAAGACTGAAGGGCTTAAGCAAGCCCTCGATATGCATGGCTTCGATGCCGCTTTCGGTGGGGCACGCCGCGATGAAGAGAAGTCGCGCGCTAAAGAACGTGTCTACTCCTTCCGTGACAGTAAGCACCGCTGGGACCCAAAGAATCAACGTCCTGAGCTTTGGAATATCTATAACGGTAAGGTGGATAAAGGTGAAAGCATTCGAGTTTTTCCACTTTCTAACTGGACCGAACTGGATATTTGGCAGTACATCTATTTAGAAGGTATCGAGATCCCCTCTCTTTATTTGGCAGCTGAGCGCCCGGTTGTCGAGCGTGATGGCACATTGATCATGGTCGATGATGAGCGTATGCCAATAGAAGAAGGCGAGCTAGTAGAGAGTAAGATGGTGCGCTTCAGAACCTTAGGTTGTTATCCGTTAACCGGTGCGGTTGAGTCACAAGCGCAAACCTTGCCGGAAATTATTCAAGAGATGTTGCTCTGTACCACATCTGAGCGGCAGGGTCGTGTCATTGATAACGATTCGGCCGGCTCGATGGAAAAGAAAAAGATGGAGGGGTATTTCTAAATCGCGGAGCGATCTAGAAATAGGACCGACTCCCCCCCGGGAATGCAGTTTGATTATGTAGGACTGGCTTTAGCCGGGAATGATGATAAAAGCACGGCCAAAAGCTTCGCGGCTGAAGCGCGCTCCTACAGAGAGAAGCTGGCCCCTACATCGGTTTAGCGTTTTTTGAAAATATTGAATATAGATTTAATCGTGAGCAAGCTTTTTCGAAGTTCGAAGCTCGAAGCTCACAGATAAGGAATAAAAATGACCACCAGTTCTAATTTGATCGCTTCTGACATTGAAGCGTATCTGAAAGTCCATGAAAACAAAGATATGCTGCGCGTTTTAACCTGTGGCAGTGTCGATGACGGTAAGTCTACCCTGATTGGTCGCTTGTTATTCGATAGTAAGATGATCTTCGAAGATCAGATGGCGGCGATTGAGAAAGACTCGAAACGTTTTAACACTACTGATGAAGCATTCGATTTAGCCTTGTTAGTGGACGGCCTTCAATCTGAGCGAGAACAGGGGATCACCATCGATGTGGCCTATCGCTATTTCGCCACTGAGCAGCGTAAGTTTATCATTGCCGATACCCCTGGCCACGAGCAGTACACCCGCAACATGGCTACCGGTGCGTCGACCTGTGAACTAGCCATTATCTTAATCGATGCCAGGCACGGTGTTCAGGTTCAGACTCGTCGTCATAGTTTTATCTGCTCGCAGCTTGGCATTAAGCATGTGATCATCGCCATCAATAAAATGGATGCGGTAGATTATGACCAGTCTACTTATCAAAAAATTAAGAAAGAGTATCGCGAGTTTGCTAAAGACTTGTCATTTACCGATGTTCGCTTTGTGCCTATCTCGGCACTGAAGGGCGATAACGTGGTAAATGAGAGTAAGCAGATGACCTGGTATCCGGGTTCTACACTACTTAAATTATTAAACACTGTCTCAGTGAAGCAAGATCGTAATGAATCTTTTCGCTTTCAGGTTCAATATGTTAATCGACCGAATCTTGATTTTCGTGGTTTTTGCGGCAATATTGGCTCGGGTGATATTCGTGTCGGTGACACTGTGGTTGCACTGCCCTCGGGTAAAGAGAGCCGCATAAAGTCGATAGTGACCTTCGATGGTGAGCTGGAGAAGGCGGGTAGCGGTGAAGCGGTGACATTGACACTCATCGATGAGATAGATGTCAGTCGCGGCGATATGTTGGTTCGCCCCCACGATAAGCCCCATTCGGTGAGTAACTTTGAGGCAGATGTCGTTTGGATGACTGAAGACCCGCTCTGTGTTGACCGCGAGTACGCGATTAAAGTGGGCAGTAAGTCTGTCTATGGCTATGCCGATGCCATTAACCATAAAGTCGATGTGAATACGTTGGAGAAGCAAGCAGCCGGGCAGCTTGAACTCAATGAGATAGGCAACTGCCATTTTGCCGTGACCGAGCCGGTGCAGTTCGATGCTTATGATGAGAACCGTTCTACGGGCGCTTTCATTATTATCGATCGACTCACGAATGTTACCGTCGGTGCTGGGATGATCCGTAAACCTCTTGAAGTCAAGGAGGTGAAAGCCCATGAGTTTTCTGAGTTCGAACTAGAGATGAATGCACTGGTCCGTAAGCATTTCCCACACTGGGGTGCGAAGGATATCTCGAAGGGGTAAGGCTTAGTTTTAAGCTGTAAGTGCAAGACAAGGCTGAGAAAGTTGTAAGTAGTTATATTAAACATAGCTTGTTGTTTGATATCACCATGTAGCTTATAGCTTATAGCTTATAGCTTACAGCTAAATAGATATTAGGATGTTATGTCTCTAGATGCTTATTTAACTATCGGAATATTTCTCACGACGATTGTGGGGCTTATCCGTTTTCAGAGTCGACCGGCCGTCGTGTTCGGTGTGGCGCTGTTGACTCTGGTCGGGTTGAATCTGGTCTCCAAAGAGCAGCTGCTTTCGAGTATGTCCAACCCCGGACTCGTCACGCTCGTGCTCTTGATCTTGTGCTCTTTTGCACTGGAGAAGACACGTCTGCTCCGTGTCATTGCCTCAAAAGTGATAGTCAATAGTTACAACGCTACCTGGTTACGCTTGTTCGGTATCACTGCGCTGAGTTCGGCAGTGCTGAATAATACAGCTGTGGTGGCTACCTTACTTTCGCCCATACGTAATAACCCTCATCACTTTGCAAGTAAATTACTTTTGCCATTCTCTTATGCCGCGATTTTAGGAGGAACCTTAACCCTTATTGGGACCTCCACCAATTTGATTGTGAATAGCCTTTATATCGATGCCCATGGGAAATCCTTGAGCTTCTTCTCGTTCACTGCTGTCGGCGCATTATTAGTTCTAGGTTGTGGCTTAGTGTTGAGAGTAGCGTCTCGTTGGCTACCGGAGATTGAGCATAAAGAAACCTGTTCGAAAGGTTATTTTATTGATGCAAAGGTCGTTGCAGGCTCAGAGTTAATCGGTCGTTCGGTCGAAGATAATGGCTTAAGGCATCTCGAGTCTCTGTTTCTGGTTGAAGTGGTGCGTGATGGGCGTTTAATCAGTCCGGTCACGCCTACAGAGGTCCTGCAACTCGATGACCGACTTATCTTTAGCGGCGATATTACTAAGATGATGCAGTTGAGTCAGTTTTCCGGACTTGAGATGTTTGCCGAGAAAAATGGCCTGTTAGACTCGAACCTGACTGAAGTCGTCGTCAAGCAAGAGAGTGTACTCATAGGGAAAACGTTAAAAGGGGCTGGTTTCAGGGCACTGTTTGATGGTGCAGTGGTTGCTATTAGGCGTGATGGTGAAGATATATCCGGGAAATTAGGCGAGGTGGTGTTAAAAGCGGGTGACTTTTTAGTTTTAGCTGTAGGAGAGGATTTCAAGTCTCGCAGAAATATCAGTAAAAATTTCATTGTTATCAGCGGCGTCGAGCCTGAAATCCGCATCAATGGTTACAAAGCCTGGCTCTCTACCGGTGGTTTTGTATTTACTGTCGCATTAGCAGCTATTGGTGTTATAGATATGCTACAGGGCTTAGTCCTACTATTAGGAGTTCTGATTTTTAGTAACTCTATTAGTGTGAACGAAGTTACAAGAAGGTTTCCTGTGGATATCTGGCTTATCGTTTCTTCGGCAATCTTGCTGTCTCATGCCTTGGTCAATACTGGCGTCGTTGAGCTGTTAGCCCATTGGGTTAATGGGGCCACGGATAAGGAACACCTCTATCTGGCCTTGATTCTGGTCTACCTGATGACTTGGCTGTTGACTGAGCTGGTAACGAATAATGCCGCCGCCGCACTTATGTTTCCCATCGCTTACAGTATTGCATTAGGCTTTGGAGTTGATATTTTACCTTTCGTAATGACCGTGGCCTTTGCTGCCAGTGGTAGCTTTATCAGCCCCTACGGGTACCAGACAAATTTGATGGTCTACAACGCAGGCCAGTATCGACTAATAGATTTTATCAAAGTGGGCCTGCCAGTTAGTATAGTTTATGCCGTTATCGTATTAACCACCGTACCGATATTTTTTCCGTTTTAGTTCTTTATAAAACAGGCTTTAAAGATTTGTAGGACTGGCTTTAGTTATTGTAGGACCGGCTTTAGCCGGGAAGAATGATACAAATACAGTCAGAAGATCGCGGCTAAAGCACGCTCCTTCGGAGGGCTGTTCGGTTGTAGATAATGAGCGCGATGATAGCTATTTGGTGCGATTGATGTGTGCCGGTAAGACCGGATTTCGTTATTTGTAAGACCGGCTTCAGCCGGGAAAGATTAGAATGGACAAAAAATGACACAAGAAAAATATAAAGTTGTAGATGTGGCGAATGAAAAGTCCTCTGATGTCGTCTGGCATCTGGCGAGTGTATCTCATGCCCAACGAGAGGCGGCTAATGGTCATGCACCGGCGGTACTCTGGTTTACCGGCTTGAGCGGTTCGGGAAAATCTACGGTCGCTAATGCCGTCGATAAAATGCTGTACGATTTAGGGTGTAAAACCTATGTGCTGGATGGAGACAATGTTCGTCATGGTTTGAATGGCGATCTTGGTTTTTCAGATGCAGATAGGGTTGAAAATATTCGCCGTATTGGTGAGGTATCGAAATTGTTTGTCGATGCGGGTTTGCTGGTCTCTACCGCCTTTATCTCTCCCTTTGTCGAAGACAGAGCGAGCGTACGAGCACAGCTTAGCGACAATCAGTTTATCGAAATCTATATCGACACGCCTATCGAAGTGTGTGAGCAGCGCGACCCTAAAGGTCTGTATAAGAAGGCCCGCGCCGGTGAGATAAAGAACTTTACCGGTATTGATTCGGCCTATGAACTGCCGAACAGCCCCGAAGTGCATGTTAAGACCGCAGAGCAGTCCATCGAGGTCTGTGCTCTGCAAGTGGTCGACTACCTGAAAGACAATGGCTATCTCAATCTGTAGGTTTGGTTTGTCTTATATGTAGGACCGGCTTTAGCCGGGAAGAATGATACAAACAGGGCCAAAAAATTCGCGGCTAAAGCACGCTTCTACGGTTATTGCTGCTCGATGATAGCTGAGAACCGTCATCCTGAACTTGTTTCAGGATCCAGTGCCTTTTGCTTTTGCTCGCGACTTGAACTTTCCTATTTTATTTTGAGCTTACAGCTTCTCTTAAGGAATTTATGAACTACGATATTTTTAATGGTGATGCCGATGGCATTATTGCATTGCTGCAACTTCGCTTAGCTAACCCTATTGAGAGTGAACTGCTGACTGGCGTTAAACGAGATATTAACCTTCTCTCCAAGCTGGTGGACAAAGTGGAATTAGATAAGGGAGATAAGCTCACGGTACTCGATATATCTATGGAGAAAAATCAAGAGGGTTTAGTGAAAGCGCTCGATGAAGGAGTCGATGTTTTTTATGCCGATCACCACAGAGCTGGCGATATACCGGTTAGTGAGCTCTTAGATGCGCATATCGATCTGGATGCCAATACCTGTACGGCGTTAATCGTGGATGGAGTCTTAAACGGAGAGTATCACTATTGGGCTATCACGGCGGCTTATGGTGACAACTTAATCGGTAAAGGCGATAAACTTTCGAAGGCGGCTGGATTATCAGTAGAGCAGTCTGAACAACTTAAAGAGTTGGGCACTTTAATCAATTACAACGGCTATGGGACAGCGGTTGAAGATCTGCATTTTCATCCTGCAGCCTTGTATAGGGCGCTTCTTAATTATTCATCTCCTTTCGAAGTGATTGCCGATACTAGCTCTCCTTTTTATCGGCTTCAACAAGCATATCAAGAGGATATGAATAATGCGTTAGCCATAAATCCAGAACATCGTAGTGAAAAACTGTCAATATTTGAACTTCCCAATGAACCATGGGCGAGGCGTATCAGTGGTGTGTATGGCAATCTGCTTGCTAATCAAAATCCAAACTCCGCACATGCCGTATTAACGGAAAACCGTGACGCTAGCTATACAGTTTCTTTGCGTGCGCCACTGTTAAACAAGCAAGGTGCCGGTGATATCTGTAGCCAGTTCGAAACCGGAGGGGGCAGGGCGGCTGCTGCTGGTATAAATTCGCTTCCTAAAGAATACCTGAGCGATTTCATCAACGTCGTAGAAGCATATTACTGATTAGTTGTAAGGTAATGTCCATTTTTCTATCTATGATGCGGACGACTTCAACCAATCTATTGAAGTTGTTAGTTTGTAAGCTTTCAACAGTCATAGAGTAATGTTTCGTTAACCCTTATGGACTTTAAAAAAGTATACTGGTCAAAGGTTTATGATATTCATGTGTCTGTTGTTCTATATAGCAGAATGGTACTTAATTTAATAATTCAGGATCGAAACCTTGTGGCCTTCAAAATCATCTTTAGCGATAGCGGCAAAGTAAAGTGAAAAAAAAGCAAATACATGGTGGGTTATCTAAACTTGTTCCTTCTAAAGTGCTCAATAATGCAAGTTGGCTATTGCTCGAAAAAGGCTTGCTATTAGGTAGTGGTTTTCTATTTACTATCGTTTTAACACGTTATTGGTCTGTTTCTGAGTTAGGAGATTATCAGTACTTATTGGCTTTAGTGGCGCTGCTGGTTCCATTTTCTAATCTTGGGTTAAACTCACTGGTGAGTCGAGAGTTAGTGACGAGAGCCGAGCATGTCGATGTGATCATGGGGACGGCGTTGATGCTCAGGTTATTAGGGGCATTACTTGGTGGGGCTACATTTAGCCTGTTATCATTTTGGTTAGTTTCACCTTCTCTTCAACCGCTTTTTTTCGTCTTGTTATTCGCACAGTTGTCCCATGCATTTGGGGTCTTTGATTACTATTTTGAAGCAAAGGTACAATCAAAAGTTTCGGCAATCCTGAGGACCTGTGTCGGTCTTAGTTTCATGTCGATTAAACTTTTATGTGTAGTACGAGGTGCAGATCTTTCGACCGTATTGCTACTTACCGTCGTGGAATGGATAGTACTAGGTTTGATGTGGCTATTGGTATATCAGCTTTATCACAACCACCTTAACGCGCTCTCTTGGTGTTCTGTACAGGCTCGAAGATACCTTAGTCGCTGCGGTTGGCTAATACTCTCCAGTATCGCCGCAATTGTTTACCTAAAGATTGACCAAGTCATGTTAGGAACTCTGCATTCCAGTGAATCAGTCGCATTTTATAGTCTTGCGAGTCGATTATCTGAGGTTTGGTATCTGGTACCAGGAATAGTCGTGGCTTCATTTTATCCCTCTTTAATCAGAGCTAAAGATCAGAATGAAGACTACCAGGGGTCATTACAGCGTCTATCTGATGCCCTCTGTTGGGCTGCGATTATTATTGCGATTTTAATGAGTGTTATTGCTCCCGTTCTCGTGCCGTTACTATTTGGTGATACTTACTTGCCTGTCGTTGCCATATTGCAGATCCATATCTGGGCGGGCGTGTTTATTTTTATGAGGGCGCTATTTAGTAAGTGGCTCCTTATTGAAGATATTCCTAAGTACTCTTTAGTGACTCATGGCAGTGGTGCGATTATTAATCTATTACTAAATAGTTTACTCATACCTGAGCATGGTGCGTTAGGTGCTGCTTGGGCTACTCTGGCATCTTATGCGATGGCTTCCTATTTAGGTTTGTTTCTTTTTCCTAAGACCCGCTGTATGGGAATGTTGATGACAAACTCGCTATTAGCTCCTATACGCAGGTTTAGATTAAAAAAGAAGAACCAAATTTAACCATAATTTATCACAAATTAGCTTTGTCATATCTTAAGTTAGAAAGATCATTAACAGAAGAAAATCCATAAACTCATGCAGAATTTTATAGCTCTATGGAGCAAGTAACTGTGGCGAGTAAAGTAGTATTCTTCCCCTCAATCAAGTAAAATCCTCTCTTTATTAGCTTTAGCAGATTCACTTTTGATGAAGACAATAGCCCGTCGGCTTCTCCCTACCCATTTAAAAAACTCCATCAGAGCCTTTTTTTCCCGATTAGATTCAATTTTACTGGACGGATTATCTAAGCCGGCATTCCTTGCACACCCTCGACTTTCAAGCCGTATTTATCGTCTGTTTAGCGCTAAGTTTGACCGCGAACAGGAGGCTGTTCTGGCAGGTCGTATTGCATATAAAGCGAATACCGGGATAGGTAAACAAACAAGTGCCTTACTAAGGCGAAATACCCATAGGTTAGAAAAAGGCCTGAGCATGCAGCCGCGCCGCGCCGTATTTGCAGAAGAGTTTATCGTCGAAACTACAAGTTGTTTTGCCCAGTGTATGGCAGCTGAGGGTATTTGTGAACAGGAATTAAAGTGGGCTGAAGATGTGCTCAGCAGCTATTTTGGTGCAGTGACCCATACGGCAAACATCGCCGAGGCTTATCGGATCTTTAGTCAGGTATCTAAATGCAAAGAGAAGCCACAAGATGATAACGACGCTTTGAGTATCCCTTACCAGTACCAGCAGATAGAGAAATCTCACATCGATACCGATTCCTTTACCGCCCTGTGCCGGCAGCGCCGTGCCGTTCGTTGGTTTAGCGAACAACCGGTAGTCGATGCCGATATCGACAGGGCGATCGAGATCGCATCACTTGCCCCCAGTGCCTGTAACCGCCAGCCGTTTGAGTTTTTTGTAGCTAACGATAGGGAGTTAGCTCCATCCATAGCTAAGTATGCGGGTGGTACATCAGGTTTTGTTGATAATATTCCTTGCACCATTGTGGTTGTTGGTGATTTGAGTGCCTATCCGGCCGAGCGGGACAGACATGTTATCTATATTGATGGCTCATTAGCCGCCATGCAGTTGATGCTGGCCCTAGAGACGATGGGGTTGAGCAGTTGCCCGATTAACTGGCCCGATCTCGATGTGCCCGAACAGAAGATGGCAAAACGCCTGGGCTTAAAACCTTTTGAACGTCCCATTATGTTGATTGCGGTAGGTTATGCAGCGCCTGATGGCATGATCCCTTTTTCACAGAAAAAACGCGCTGGCGTGTTACGAAAAGACATTTAATTCATGATTATAGAGATAAAAGGTGTTCAGTTTGTCAATAAAGGCGCTGAACTCATGTTGTATGCCGTGTTGCAGCAAGTTGAGAAACTATGGCCACATGCTGAGATAGCGCTAAGAGCCTGCCCTAATTCCCCCTATCTGAAGCGTGCTCGTTTAGGGGCATGGCAAAAGATCAGTCTACGCAAACATGTTATCGATCTGAATAAGTTTACTTACTCACTGCCGACTAAGGTCAATGCCTCCCTCAAACGTTTGGGTATTGTCACCGAAGCCGATATCGATCTGGTACTGGATGCCTCAGGATTTGCCTATGGTGATCAATGGCCAACCAGGCAGTTGACCCATATCAGCCATGAAGTTTCGCGTTATCATGCTAATAAAAAGCCCTATATATTTCTGCCTCAGGCATTTGGCCCTTTTTCAAATCCGGCACTGGAATCGTCTATTAGATCCCATTGGGGCAAAGCCGCGCTTATTTTCGCCCGAGATAAGGTGTCGCACTCTCATCTTGGTAGATGTCTAGGGGAAGATAAGCAGGTCAATGAGCTATTACATCTTATGCCTGATTTCACTAACCTGGTTAAGGGCAATCATGTCGGTTTAGACAATGCTGACAGAACGGTATTGCTCATACCCAACGGCAAGATGATCAGTCGCCGAAACGGCAGGAAATCCTGGATTGAAAACTACACCGCATTAATGTCAAGAATGTGTGTTGAAGTGCATGGATCTGGTTTTACCCCAGTGCTGCTTAACCACGACGGCGCAAAGGATGCTAAGTTATGTGAGCAGATCATCGCGGGCAGCAAGCTTGAACTTCAGACCATCACCTTAGATGACCCTTTGGATGTAAAAGGAGTGATTGGTGAGGTGGTCGCCGTTATCAGTTCACGTTTTCATGGCTGCGTGAGCGCCTTGAGTCAGGGCGTTCCCTGTATCGGCACCAGCTGGAGCCATAAGTATGAGGAGCTTTTTGCCGATTATGGACAGCAGCAGATGTTGATCTCTACCCCCGAGGATGAGGGGGTTAGTACAAATCTTAAACATCTTCTTAGTGAACGTTATGCCCAAGAGTGCCGGGGAAATCCTTTGATAGAAACTCAAAAAACTGAGTCTGAAAAGATGTGGGCGCTTATTTTCGATAAAGTTGCTCGATACCATGCCCGCTAGCCAAAACAATGATTCGGATCGGCTACGTAGTGGTAATACTTTTACTGGTGAGTCTATGTGCTATGAACCTCTGATCACTATTTATATGCCGACTCACAACCGAGAACTTTTACTTAAGCGAGCGGTTGAGTCGGTACTTGCGCAGACTTATCAAAATTTCGAGCTTATCATCGTTGATGACGGGTCCCATGATGCTACGCCCGATTACCTGCAGAGTTTGGCTAACAGTGAGCCCCGGGTACGTTTCTTTAGTCAGCCTAAAGCGCAAGGTGCTTGCGCGGCGAGAAATATTGCGATTAAAGAGGCTAAAGGCAAATACATCACGGGTTTGGATGATGATGATGAATTTCTGCCAAGTCGACTGGAGTCGCTTTTATCATCTTATGATGAGAAATACGCTTTCGTCTGCCAGGGAACATTTTGGCATTATGGCTCCCATAAAAAAGCATTAGATGCTAATGCTATGATTATCCATCTCTCTCAGATGTTAGATTACAATTACTCGACCAATCAAGTATTTACAGAAACGAAAAGGCTGCAGTCTATAGGTGGTTTTAACCCTAAGTTTCCCGCTTGTCAGGATTATGATACCTGGACCCGATTGATAATAAAATATGGCGCAGCAAAACGAATTGCCGGCGCCAGCTATATCATTCATCAGGGTCATGAAGGGCCGAGGATTATCTCTAAATCTAACATGTTAAAGGGCTATAAAAAGTTCAGTGAAGAATATGGCCCTCTGATGTCGAAGGGGAACCGGATCAATCAACAATATCTAGCCTTAGTCTCTTCACGTGAGCGTTTTAAGCTGCTGGATTTTTTCCAGTCGGTCAGATACGGGCTCATGGTTAAGAAGTGTCGCTATCTACTTTCCAGCAACCTAAAAATATTGTCAAAATTGAGAAGTAAATGGTTGCGGGGCTAGTGATATTAAGAATTCAATATGCTGTTAACTGTAGTGATATCTCTTTCTAAGGAAGTTATATGAGAGGCCTGTACCTTAACTGTACAAATGGGTCGTTACCCGCGTCATCAAGCTATGTTGCTTCAAATTCTATTAAGATGAATTTACCCGATGACATTGGCATCGCGCATGGGTCACTTGTTTATAACCCAAAAGAGTGGAGTTGTAAGCCAGAAGTGAGGGTTGGCAAACACTACTTTGCCATTGCAGGTTGGTTTGTCTATAACGGGCTGAGAAATAGTTTAGATTCTTTAGCGCAGGCATTTATCAGTAACGGTATTCAAGTACTCAACGACATTGAAGCTGGCTCGTTTATCATCTATTGGTGGAATGGCGAGGAGGGGAGAGTCGTTAATGACTATATGGGCCTCTCGACACACTATATCGACTTGAAATCGGAAATTTTGAAAGTGGCTCCATCGGTTAAGTGTCTATACCAACCTCTTATTCATACGATTAACCCCATGCTTAAATCCATTTTGGATAAAAAAGAACATCTTTTTGGGGATCACACACTCTATAATGGCATCGAAAGGCTGAGCCCGGGGGCTGGTTATTCTGAATCGGGTAAGCAAGAATACTTGAGCTTATCTAAAGATGACGCCCTACCTTTAAATGAGTTAGTCAATCAAGTTGGTCGGCTAGTTGATAGATGGCCAGTAAAAAATCGACTGCTACCGATAAGTGGTGGCCTGGATTCACGGCTTATTTTATCAAGTAACCATTTTGAGTTTGGTTTTACCTATGGGCCAGAGACATCGCCTGAACGTAAAATAGCGAGTCACTTTCAGTCTGAGTTCCAGCAGTATCATAGTTACAACTACATCGAAATCCCTAAACTGGAGATAGAAGATGCTTTACTGGATGAAGTTGCGTTTGGCGTTCACAAAAAAATAACACCGTCTCTGTTCTCCAATTATGATTATGTCAGTAAACAGTTTCCTGAGGCTGAGTTTTTCTTCGATGGTTATATCGGTGATGCCTTGCAACGCGGCACCTATATCCAGTTAAAAGGGGTTTTAGGTGAGTTATTGCGCTTATTCCCTTTTCTTTACCACTTTGAACTTAGTGCTAAATTTTTAATGCGCCGTCGTTATAAAGAGTTAAATGAAGACGAGCTTGCATTTTTACTGGCAGACTTTAATGGTAAAACACAACATCTTAAATTGAATGCCTATCAAAAGGTGACGTTTTACGAGACACTTTATGGGCGAGGAGCTCGCAACATTGTTTTTGGTGGCAATGTACTTGTCTCTCAAATCTTTACTTCGGTATCACCTTTCACCTCAAAAAGCGTTTTTAATTCACTACTGCACCATGATTTTTCGGGAGCCGTTTCATATAAGACCATTAAACGACTCTGGAGCAAAGTTAATCAGAAATATAGGAAAGTGCCTGTTGAATCCGGTTATTCCCTGATGACACCCAGGTTAGTGATACCTTACATACAGCTGTTATTCAGGCTCATGCTGCACTTTATTCCGTCCAGGGCTAATTACTCAGTGACTTTAAAAAGAAAAGGGTCGAAAAGTTACAATGAATCATAAAGTCATCATTGTCGGTACGCACACTACTGAAACCCGTGGTGGTATAAGCACGGCTTTAGCTGGCTATCAGGAAGGGTTAAACCAGCTCGAAGTGGAATATATAAGGGTGAACTCTCACAGCGATATTCGTGGTCGCCTACCTACCTGGTTTAGCGCTTGGTGGCAGGTCCTTCTGTTAGCTATGCGATACCGTTCGAAGGCCATATTCTGGTTTCACTGTGGGCCCTGGTTATCAATGCTGCGTAAGGCGAGTTTTGCCATTCCTGTCAGGCTCTTTGGTTGTATAACCATTGCTCATATGCATTCTCCTACATTACATACCTACATGGATCACAAATATGGTAAGCATTTACTTAAGTTGTTTTTTACCCCATTTAACAGTGTGATCGCACTCACTCCCTGGTGGAAAGCCCGGTTAATCTCATTTGGCATCAAGAAACCAATAGATGTGTGTGCTAACCCCGTTGCAGAGGCTACCTTGTCGGCAGCGAAGCTTGCATTGTCGTCATCGGAACCGTCATTTGAGCGGAAAGACAAAATAGTTGTCTTATCGATGGCCAGGTTAATAGAGGGAAAGGGGGTTGAGCACGTTATTGATGCTTTAACTCAGCTACCAGTGAGGTATCACCTGAAGATTGCCGGTGAAGGCCCTATAAAGCAGCAATTGATTAACCAAGTTGCTTTGTTAAAGCTCCAAAACAGAGTCAGCTTTCACGGTTGGGTGGATGGCTCCGGCAAGCAAAATTTACTACAGAGTGCGGATATATTTTGTTTACCCTCTCAATACGACTCATTTGGTGTGGTGTTTATTGAAGCAATGGCGTTTAACCTCCCAGTGATCGCGTGTGACTGGGGGCCTATTTCTGATGTCGTGACACCAGATGTTGGAAGGTTAGTCCCTTACGATGAACCAAAGATTATCGCTACTCAGATAGAGCAGGTAGTTAAGCGAAGAGAAGATTATAGCCTTAACGGCCCCAAGCGAATAATTGCTAATTATTCGTCATCGATTTGTTGTCATAAAGTCATGCAGGTATTCGATAGGTTAATGAGTGGGCATTAATCTTTCTAGAACCGTGAGGTGAGCCATCATTGCGCCGATTATCTTCTCGGGCAGTGGTTATATCTGAGGCTTTACTTTACAATGTCGGGCTAGCATCCTCATGGTGCTCATTTCTTTTATTTTCGTTAGTTTGGTACAAGTAGTTTGTATGCATGAAAAAGTGATTTTGGTGATATATGGCCGGGGAGGCCACAAAGAGCAGATGCGCCGTCTGTTAAATGAGCTGAGGAAGAGCTCGCCAAATTTGAAATTTGTATCTATTGCTGATGTCGATGATAAATTCGGTTCCCAATGCCATCTTAAGTGTCCAGAGCCCAGAGATAAATTTAATCTGTGGAGTGCACCGTTTAAACTTATCTACTCTGGAACCGTCAGCCTGATACAGTCGATTAGGCTCGTTGCTAAATATCGCATCACAGGTATCGTTTCTACTGGACCTGGTATGGCAGTTTTGCCATCGATGCTATTTCGGTTGCTAGGCAAACAAGTGGTGTATATCGAGTCTTGGTCTCGATTTTACTCAGCTTCTTTAACGGGGCGATTCATGTATTGCATATCCAATATTTTTTATGTGCAAAACAAAACTATGATGGATATATTTCCAAAAGCTAAATATACAGGGCGGTTATGAAAATTTTCGCCACTGTAGGCCATACTCGTTTTGATTCACTGTTTAAACAAATCGATAAAATTCAACGTGATGAGTGGAAGTTTGTCTCGCAGATGTATGACGGTGCCTATACACCAACCAATGGTGAGCATATAGCTTATACACATGAAATCGATACCTATTATGAAAATGCTGATGTTGTTATTACCCATGCTGGTGCTGGGACGGTTTATAACCTACTTGAAATGGGTAAACCTATTATAGTCGTCGCGAATAGCGACCGAATAGATACCCATCAAGAGGATCTCATTAGGTATGTCGAGGACAGTCGGTTTGCACAGGTTTGTCGAAATTTGGATGAACTTGAAGGTTTGATAAGTAACGTTGGCGACTTCGTAGCTGAAAAATACCATAGTGAACCGTTTGTGGGTGCGGGTGATATTAGTAAAGCTTTAGGTTTAATTGATTGAGTTCAGATTATTTTCTGAGCCTTTATTGGATAGGGTAATTTTTTGATGTCTAGTGAAATTGAACGACTGAATTCAAATACTGAAGTGGTCTCTTTTAAAGCTATGTTTTCCATGTTGTGGCGAACTAAATGGTTCATCATTGTTTTTACCGGCTTGGTATCTGTGGCGACGGTCTTCTATGCAATTAGTCTTCCAAATGTATACCGAGCTTCAGCCATTTATTTGCCTAAAAGTAGCGATGACGCTGGTGGACTTGCTCAGTTAGCTGGGCAGTTTGGTGGCCTTGCTAGCATGGCGGGTATCAATATTGGCGGTGGCGGAGCGGACAAAACGGCTGCAGCAATTGAGTTTATGAAATCACGTGCATTTTTACAGGCCTTTATTGATAAGCGTGATTTAACCGTTCCTATTTTGGCCGCTAAAGGTTGGGAACAGGAGTCTGGAAACCTTTTGATCGATCCTGAACTATATGATGAGAGTAAACAAGTTTGGGTTAGAGCGGCACCTCCAGGCTTTCAGGTTACTCCCACAGCTTGGGAAGCCTATGATCTATTCAGGAAGATGATCAGTATTTCGGAGCAGTCTAAAAAGGGCTTCGTAAAGATTGAACTTGAATACTATTCACCTGACTTAGCCGCTAAGTGGCTGGGATGGTTAGTGGAAGACCTCAATGCTTACTGGAAAACCAGAGAGCATGAGCAGACTCAGAAGAGCATCGCATTTTTAACTAAACAGGCCGAGAATGCTCAACTTTCAGAACTTAGATCTGTTTTTTATCAGCTCATTGCCGAGCAAACTAAAAACACGGTCTTAGCTGAAGTCAGCGATGAAGTTTTATTCGAAACAATTGCTCCTATCGTTGTTCCTGAGCAAAAGAGTGCACCTTCCAGAGCCCTGCTCTGTCTGCTAGGTTTAGCATTAGGAGGAGTTTTATCTTGCATATTAGGTTTGTTCTATTGTGCGCTGAGGCCTGTTGCAACGTCTAGTTCTAAATATTGATATTGCTGGATTTAGTTAATGCATACTTTGCGTGTTCAGTTGCTAAAAGAGCGTAATGAAAAGGTTATCGTGCTACTACATCATTTTGTGATGTGGTTAATGGCAGGGTATCTGTTATCGGATATGATCTCAGGCTTCGCATTAATTCGATTAGGAGTCGATCTTAAGTTTTCATTAATATATAAGACCCCATTATTTGGATTGCTTCTTTTACTCATTGGACGATATCGGTTCGGACTGATGTTGGCAATTCTTGGAGCTATTGTTGTCTTAATGATTGCGCCTGTTATCTCCTATTTTAGGGTTTTGCAGCCAGCATTTTTCTTTGTCGATTTTGGTTATGTCGTTAAAATGCTGATGCCAATGACTATTTTTGTCTATTTTTATGTAATGAGTCAGGAAGCTCCCGATTGGTCATATCGCTGGGCAAGAATTATTCTGTGGGTATGCTTCGCTTCGCTTTGTTTAAACTTTTTGGTTGCATTGTTGGGTTTTGGGCAAGTCACCTATAATACTGGCGGGGATAATACGGCCGGCTCAACAGGTTTTATCTATGCGGGTAATGAGTTAGGGCCAACCTTTATTGTCATCTTTGGCTATGCCCTACATAAAGTTTGGAATGACAGACCGCGAATATTTTATCTGGCTTTATCATTGTTTAGTATTGGCTGCGGTTTTATCGTTGCCACTAAAACGACTATGTTGGCAGCACTGATACTTGTGGTGATGGTTCCAATCGTTAATGAGCGTCAAAACCTGTTTCGTTTTACTAAGTTTAAAGCGAAATTGATTATCCCTTTGGTTGTAGCAGTTACCATTTTAATTATTAGCCTGTTTGAGATCTTAGACTCAATTGGCTTGCTTGGCCGCTTTCAATGGTTTTATGAAAAGCGAGGCTTGATCGGTATTATCTGGTCTAACAGAGATATTTTTATTGCCGAAGCCATGTCGATCTATATGCACCAAAGTACTCTGATCGAGCAGTTTTTTGGACAAGGTATTGCTGTTGGGTTAAAGCAGTCTGTAGGTAAAGGTTCTGCCGAAGTCGATTTTGTCGATGCATTGGTGTGGTTTGGGTTTATCGGCTTATCTATTTGTCTGATGTTCTACCTGTTCTTGATAGGCTTATCAGCGAAGTTGACGGTTAAAAGATTGAGCATACATGCACCAATTATTTTTCTCGTTAATGGACTCCTACTTTTATTATCTATTTTAAGTGGCCACATCTGGTTTTCTGGCACCTTAGGCATATCAGTGGGAGTTATCAATGGCTTGCTCTGGTACGAAAAAATGGACTTCGAGAAAAGGTCATTAGTGTAAGTATTGCTTTAAAAACTGATCCAGATTATTTAGTTAAGATTTTGAAATTATAAAGAGAAGTGTAATGTTTAAACAATCTAAAATAGCTATTATTGGCCTTGGTTATGTAGGCTTACCTCTAGCGGTAGAGTTTGGCAAACACTACCCTACTATGGGCTTCGATATCAACAGCTCTCGTGTTGATGAATTAGTATCGGGTGTAGATAATACACTTGAAGTTGAAAGCGAAGAGTTGCTAGAGGCCAAGCATTTAACTTATACCTGCGAGCTACAGGATATTAAAGATCACAATATCTATATTGTTACTGTTCCTACGCCAATCGATGAGAATAATGCCCCTGATTTGACACCGCTTGTTAAAGCATCTGAAGCCCTCGGTAAAGTTATCTGCCAAGGTGATATTGTCATCTATGAGTCAACTGTATATCCAGGTGCAACGGAAGAGGTGTGTATTCCTCTTATAGAGAAGATCTCCGGTCTTAAGTTTAATGAGGACTTCTTTGCTGGCTATAGTCCTGAGCGTATTAATCCGGGTGACAAAATAAACCGTCTGACGACGATTATGAAGATAACTTCCGGTTCGACACCTGAGATCGCCGAGTTTGTAGACCAACTCTACTCTTCGATCATCACTGCGGGAACCCATAAAGCCTCTTCGATTAAAGTGGCTGAAGCAGCTAAAGTCATTGAGAATACTCAGCGCGATCTTAATATCGCCATCATCAATGAGTTTGCAAAGATCTTTAACCGCTTAGATATCGACACTGAAGAGGTTTTGAAAGCTGCCGGTACTAAGTGGAACTTCCTGCACTTCAAACCAGGGCTAGTCGGTGGTCACTGCATCAGTGTGGATCCTTACTATCTAACCCATAAAGCAAAGGAAGTTGGCTATATTCCTGAAGTGATCTTAGCGGGTCGACGTATCAATGATGGTATGGGCGCTTATGTTTCAACCCAGATGGTTAAGAAGCTTTCAAGTAAGAAGATCCATATCGACGAAGCTAAAGTCTTGGTTTTAGGTTTTACCTTTAAAGGCGACTGCCCTGATGTACGAAACACTAAGATCATCGATGTCGTAAATGAGTTGAAGAGTTTTAACATCTCTGTCGATGTGTATGATGGTTGGGCCGATCCTGCGGAAGTTAAGCATGAATATGGCTTATCACTTATCTCTGAATTAAAACCAAATGAATATGATGGTATCGTGCTTGCTGTCGATCATAGTGAGTTTAAAGAGATGGGTATCGAGAAAGTTCGTGAGCTTGGTAAAGAAAATCACGTCGTTTACGACGTTAAGTATGTTTTCGAAACAACTGATTCAGATTTGAGGCTGTAATAATGAAAAAATTTGCACTGATAGGCACTGCCGGCTATATCGCACCGAGACATTTGAATGCGATCCGCGATACGGGCAACGAACTCACTGTCGCCATGGACATCAATGACTCGGTTGGCATTATGGATATGCATTTTCCAGAGTCTGAGTTTTTTACAGAGTTCGAAGAGTTTGCCGCTTATGTTGAAGATGAAGCTATCAAGGGTAATAAGTTAGATTATATCTCTATCTGTTCACCGAACTATCTGCATACACCACATATGAAGTTTGCCTTGAAAAACGGCATCGATGTTATTTGTGAAAAGCCGATGGTGTTGCACTCCGATGAGATAGACACTTTAGCTCAGTATGAAAAAAAATACGGTGCAAAAGTGAATACCATTTTGCAACTGCGCCTACATCCTTCAATTCTTGCTCTTAAAGAGAAAGTGGCAAATGCGCCTAAAGATAAGGTGTTCGATGTAGAGCTTACTTACATGACCTCACGTGGTAAGTGGTATCTGAAATCATGGAAGGGTGATAATGCTAAGTCTGGTGGTGTCGCCACTAATGTCGGTGTACATTTTTACGATATGCTTCATTTCATCTTCGGTGATCTTAAGCATAATGAAGTTCATTATCGTGATGAGCAGACTGCTGCAGGTTACCTCGAATATGCTCAGGCTCGCGTTAAGTGGTTCTTGTCAATTGATGCGAATAATCTACCAGATAATGCCGTTCAAGGTGAGAAGAAGACCTATCGCAGTATTTTGATTGGCGATGAAGAGCTAGAGTTTTCCGGTGGTTTTACCGACCTGCATACTCAAAGCTATGAACGGATCTTAGATAACAAAGGTTATGGTCTGGAAGACAATCGAGTTGCGATTGAGACTGTGGAAATTATCAGAGAACAAGAGCTAACTTCTAATCCTGAAAACTACCACCCGTTAATGAATAAGTTAGTTTAACCAATCACACTTCTATCTATATTGCTCTGCAAGCCATTTCTGTAATGGCTTGCAGATGAGTTGAGTCATTATGAAATATACCAAACATGAAACAGCCATCATCGATGATGGTGCAAGCATTGGTGATAACACGCGAGTCTGGCACTTTGTTCACATTTGTGGTCAGGCAAGCATTGGTGAAGGCTGCTCGCTAGGGCAGAACGTTTTTGTTGGCAACAAAGTTATAATTGGTAATAACGTTAAGATTCAAAATAACGTTTCCGTTTATGACAATGTATATATAGAAGATGATGTGTTTTGTGGGCCTAGTATGGTCTTTACCAATGTTTATAACCCGCGCTCTTTCATCGAAAGAAAAACAGAGTATCGCGATACCGTCATCAAGCGGGGGGCAACGCTTGGTGCCAACTGCACCATCGTATGTGGGGTGACTGTAGGCGCTTTCTCATTAGTCGGTGCCGGCGCCGTTGTAAATAAAGATGTCCCTGCTTATGCGTTAATGGTTGGCGTTCCTGGGAAACAGATCGGCTGGATAAGTGAGTATGGCGAGCAACTCCCTCTTCCTCTTCAAGGAGAAGCTGAGTGTGCTTGTGAGCATACCGGAGCTAAATATATCCTAAGCAATAACACATTAACGAAAGTGAGTTAGACACTATGCAATTTATCGATCTTGCAGCCCAATATAAACACCTTAAAACGCGTATTGATGACCGAGTTCAAACTGTTTTAGACCACGGTAAATATATTATGGGCCCGGAAGTTGCGCAACTGGAGTCTCAACTTGCGGATTATGTTGGCGTGAAGCATGCGGTTACCTGTGCGAACGGTACCGATGCTTTACAGCTCTGCATGATGGTGTTGGATATTAAAGAGGGGGATGTTGTTTTTTGCCCTACCTTTACTTTTTTTGCCTCTGCAGAAGTCATCGCCTTTGCCAATGCGACCCCGGTGTTTGTCGATTCTGATCCACAAACGTTTAATATCTGCCCTGAAGATCTTGAAAAGCGTATCCAGTCAGTGATTGCAGAGGGCAAATTAACTCCAAAAGCCATCATGGCTGTGGATCTTTTCGGCCTGCCGGCCAACTATCCTGAAATTCAGAAAATTGCCGATAAGTATGGTCTTAAATTAATCGAAGATGCTGCTCAAGGTTTTGGTGGCGAGATTAATGGGCAACGTGCAGGCAGCTTTGGTGACATAGCGACAACTAGTTTCTTTCCGGCTAAACCTCTTGGCTGTTATGGCGATGGTGGAGCCGTATTTACCGATAACGATGAATATGCCGCACTGCTTAAGTCATTTAGGGTTCACGGCAAAGGTAGTGATAAGTACGACAACGTCAGGATTGGCATGAATAGCCGTTTAGATACGATACAAGCTGCCATATTACTGGAAAAGCTGGCGGTATTTCCTGAAGAGTTGGTTAATCGTAATAAAGCGGCATCTCTTTATGATGCAAAGTTAAGTGGCAAATATAGTACCCCTAAAGTTCCAGAAGGGTACCTGTCATCTTGGGCTCAGTATACTCTGCTCGATGATGACCGTGATGTAATCATGGCTGAATACAAGGCCAAAGGTGTGCCTACTATGATTTACTATAGTACATGTATGCACCAGCAGACGGCTTTTAACCATTTAGGGTACCAGAAGGGAGATTTCCCTGTCGCTGAGCAATTAGCCGATCATGTGTTTAGCCTGCCTATGCATCCTTATCTGACCGAAGAGTGCATTACTATGTCTCTATCAAATTCATAATGAACAATATGTGGGGGAAGGCGCTCAAGGTTTTTATAGGGACATCGGTACTCCAGGTTTCCTCTATATTAAATTTTATTGTGCTCGCTCGATTACTGACATCTCAAGAGTTCGGTAACCTAAGACAGCTAATGTTACTCAACCAAGTGCTGTTTACTGTCTTATTTACTGCGGTCCCCATATCGTTACTCTATTTTTGTGGAATGTTTTCACAAGTTAATGAAAAAAAAGAGGTTGCCTACAAACATCTCGTTCTTATTATTATATGTGGATTGGTTTGTTCTCTGGGCATTTTTACCTTTAGAAGTGCCATAACAGATATTTTTGCTAATAATGAACTTTTTGAGTTGTTAGGCGTTTTTTTTGTTTTTCCAGTGCTCTATATGCTTTACAACGCAGTTCCTACGTTCCTGATTGCACTAGATAGAACACACCTAATCAAATGGTATTGTCCTGCGATTGCATTTGTAAATACATTTTTTGTATTGGCTGCAGCCTGGTTTGGTGACTTTACAGATGTCTTTTATACCATAATTTTATCAGCAGGATTTTCAGCGGGTGTCGCGCTATTGCTTCTTTCTGCTTTGATCAAACAGAGCCAACCTGGTGTAGCTGTTGACCCCAAGAGGTTGTCATACAGGCAGATAATTGGATACTCCTGGTTTTTAGTCGCGGCAGCTCTGATCTCAATTTTAGGCAGCAAAATAGATCAATTTGTCATATCAAATAAGTTAGGCATAGATGTGTTTGCTATCTATGTTGTTGGTGCTTTCCAAATTCCAATTTATAGCATAATTCAATCTAGTGTGAACTCGGTTATGCTACCGCAAATTACAGCACATATTGCTAATAATGAATGGAATGAGTTACGGCTATTATGGCGTGAATCAGTCAATAAAATCAGCCTGTTTGCTCTGCCTTTAGCCGCTGTTCTCACTGTGTTTTCATCTGAATTCATAACCCTGGTATTTGGTGAACAATATCGCTCAGCGTCTACCATTTTTTTAATTTTTTCATTACTAGCGCCAATAAAGTGCATCTCATTTGGGCTTATATTTCGGGCATCAGGTAAGCCACAATACGATGTGATTGGTGCTTCTGTTTTCCTTATCTTATCGAGTGTATTCACTCTAGTTGGTGTCAGCATTTGGGGCCCTGTAGGGGCTGCAGTCGGTGTGGTCTTGGCTACATTACTTTTAGCGTGCATGATGAGTCTGATGGTTAAGGCACACACTAAGGGGGAAATTGGGGTATTTGATCTTATTCCCACTTTTTTCTTCTATCGATTTTTTGGCTTACTATCTGCCTGTTGGATTTTTAAAGCATTTGGGGAATGGGTTCTATCGTGAAATCATTAATTAAACGGCTAATTACAAGTAATCAATACCTTAACGATAGGGTGTTTAACTATGGTTTTCTGACTAAATTCAATTTGAGGCAGTACTTTTTTAATTGTTTGATAAACTTTCTCTCAGGAAAAAAGCAAGGTAAGTATAGCTATGCTCACTTTACTTCTCAGGTGATTGCTGCCGACAATTTGAAACTCACTGGTACAAAAAAAGGGACTTACTGTAGTTTGGTTGTCAGTGGTGGCTGTTATCTACAGGCTGGTAATGGGATCACAATAGGTGAAGGAACCATCTGGGCTCCGAATGTAGCGATAATTAGTGCTAATCATGATATGAATCAGAAGGATAATGCTTGGTCAAAGGATGATGGCGTGGTGATTGGTAAGGAATGTTGGATCGGAACCGGTGCAACAATTTTGCCGGGAGTAACTATCGGTGATAACTGTATAATAGCTGCAGGAGCAGTGGTCACCCGTTCTTTTAAAGAATCAAACCAGGTGATTGGTGGAGTTCCGGCTAAAGTTATTCGTTAATTTGTTATAGTCAATTGGCTGTTTTTTAAATGGATTATACGGGATTGGCTTGTAGTTGATTCTGGAAAGTAAGTAATGGTTGAGGTTTTATGAAGGTTTTAACGGTAATTGGTGCAAGACCACAGTTCATTAAAGCGGCTACAGTGAGCCGAGCGATTAAAGAACACAATGAAGAAAATCCTGATAGAACAATAAATGAGATTATTGTTCATACCGGGCAGCACTATGACATGAACATGAGCGATATTTTTTTCGAGGAGATGGATATTCCTAAGCCTGGTTATTCATTGGGTATCGGTGGCGGTACTCATGGTGCCATGACAGGACAGCAACTAGAGCAGATAGAGAAAGTGCTGCTTAAAGAGCAACCTGACTGGGTTCTTGTTTACGGTGATACTAACTCTACCTTGGCTGGAGCATTAGCTGCGTCAAAACTTCATATCAAAGTGGCTCATGTTGAGGCTGGATTGCGAAGCTTTAATATGAAAATGCCTGAAGAGCAAAACCGAATTTTAACCGATAGAATCAGTTCGGCTCTGTTTTGCCCTACGCAAACGGCTGTAAAAAACCTAGAAGCTGAGGGATATAGCAATTTTGGTATAGATATTAACATCGTTGGTGATGTTATGTATGATGCAGCGCTTTTTTATACCGAACGAGCAGTTAAACCTAGTTCAATCGATGACCTCGATTTGTCTGATGGTTTTGTATTATCGACGATTCACCGTGCTGAAAATACCGATGATAGAGACAGATTATCTGAGATTGTTTCAGCACTTAATCAATTGCACCTTGAAAGACCAGTTGTAATGCCACTTCATCCAAGAACGAAGAAGAAGTTGGAAGAGTTTGGCTTGAAACTAAACGTAAAACTTATCGACCCGATTGGTTACCTGGAAATGGTCTATTTATTAGATCGTTGTACCTTTGTAGCCTCTGATAGCGGCGGCGTTCAAAAAGAAGCGTATTTTTTCAACAAGCATTGCTTAGTATTGCGTGATGAAACTGAATGGGTCGAGCTGGTAGACAATGGTTCGAATTTTATTGTCGGTACTAATAAAGAATTAATTACCAGCAAGGGGGAGGAGATCCTTCGAAAAGAGCTCCCTGGTTCATGTTTCGGGCAAAACTTATATGGAACGGGTGATGCTGCAAAACAGGTTGTTGCTTTTTTGAATAATAAAAAGTAAAGCCTGTTATCGGCTTCAGTTGATTTTGTTTTGAAATGGATTTTAATGGTAAAAAATTAAGTCAAGTCTATGACTTGGCTTTCTCTTTTTACTCGATCCAAAAGTTCTGACTACTTTCTATAATTTTAGTCGTTACCTGTGTTTTAGTCTTATGTTTTCAACCGGTTATGCTGGTTATGGATGTCTTGAATAAAGTACAATACTCGTTTGGAAATCATTCTGGTAGATAGTTTTACCGTTTGAAATGAATATTTATGTTTATTGATTGTACGAGCCTCAAGATCGACAAGATTTGTCTGTTAATGCTGTTTGCACCGCATTACAATAAGGCCAATCCCTTGGTGTCTGCGTCATGTAACTAAAAATGACAACAAGATTGTGACGCAAATACTGAGCTTTGAGTCATAAAGGAATGATTTTTAAGAATGAGAGATGTAATGAAAGTAATGCTAGTGTTTGGTACGCGACCTGAGGCCATTAAGATGGCGCCTTTAGTGTTAGCGATGAAAGCTAATCCTGGTATTGATGTGTCCGTTTGTGTTACCGCACAGCATCGTGAAATGCTTGACCAAGTACTTGAACTTTTTGATATAGTACCGGATTTTGATTTAGATATCATGAGCCCCGGGCAGGGATTGACAGAGATCACCAGCCGGATACTGATAGGGCTCAAGCCTGTTTATGAGCAGGTGCAACCAGATCTTGTATTAGTTCATGGTGACACATCAACAACGTTATCTGCTACTTTAGCGGCTTTCTACCAACAAATTCCAGTGGGTCATGTTGAGGCTGGTTTAAGAACCGGTAACTTACTCTCCCCTTGGCCAGAAGAGGGGAATCGTAAGCTTACTGGCACCATTGCATCATTACATTTTGCACCTACAGAGACCTCGAAGCAGAATTTACTGAATGAGGGTATCGCAGAAGATAAAATATTTGTTACAGGCAATACTGTTATCGATGCTCTTTTATTAGTAAAAGATAAAGTCACTTCAGATGAATCGCTGAAACATAGCCTGGTTCAGTTATTTCCGTGGCGTGATACTAGTAAGCGATTGGTACTGATCACTGGACATCGACGGGAAAGTTTTGGGGATGGTTTTGAACAAATCTGTAAAGCTATTAGTCATTGTGCGGAAAAGTATCCCGATGTTCAATTTGTATACCCGATGCATTTAAACCCCAATGTTCGCGGCCCTGTTAATAAATATCTTTCAGATATCAAAAATGTATTGTTGATTGAGCCCTTAGATTATCTACCTTTTGTGTTTTTAATGGATCAGTCACATATTATTTTGACCGATTCTGGTGGTATTCAGGAAGAGGCGCCATCTTTAGGGAAGCCTGTACTGGTTATGCGTGACACTACCGAAAGGCCCGAAGCCGTTGACGCAGGTACAGTCAAACTTGTTGGTACCAATGCCGATTCTATTGCTGATGCGATTACGGTTTTACTTTCGGATGAGCAAGTATTTAGTACAATGTCCAAAGCTCATAACCCTTATGGCGACGGTAAGGCTTGTTCGCGCATTATTTCAGCCATAGGCCATACCGCCTCAAACTAGGTTGTAGGTTGGTTTTCAAGTAATTTTGCTGTAGTCGAAAAATTCGCCAAGCAGTATTTTATAGTTTACAAATTGAAGGTTTTTTAAGGTTCAATAGTGATCACTGACATTAAAAGTAAATTAGTTCCTTTTACATCATTAGACGAAGCCAGTACGTTCGTCAGAGAGAATAAAGGAATGTACATATCCATGAACTTACAAGCACTTGTGGATGATAAACTGGTCGATTTACTAAGTCTACCTAACGTATATGGATATGCTGACGGTATAGGTGCTCAACTATTTTTAAATAAAAAGTGTGGGGTCAAGGCGACTAAAATTCCAGGCTGCGAATTATGGTTAAATATTCTTCAGCAAGAGCAGGATAAGTCTTACTCTATTGCTATTGTTGGTGCTTCGCCTGAAACTAATAGTAAGACAGTTAAAAAGTTAAAGCTTGATTACCCACAACATAATATTGATTATTTTGTTGATGGGTATAATTTTGTCGAAGAACAGCTGATTGAAGAACTGTCAAAAGGGGATTTTGATATGGTTTTCATTGCTTTAGGTCAGCCTAGACAAGAAGTTTTAGGTGAAAGAATCTTGAATTCCGTTCCTAATGTTACTGTTTTAGGACTTGGTGGTTCTTTTGATGTGTATTGTGGTTTGATTAATCGCGCACCTAAGCTATTTATAAAATTACATATCGAGTGGCTTTATCGAATATTGTTAGAACCAAAAAGAAGTATCAAGCTTGCCGTATCGGTTTCACGATACTTAGTTATGATGTTAAAGTCTTGAACTTATTTGTTAAAGTGTTTTTGAGGGCGAATTTTGAACATTCTTTTAGTCACTAATATGTATCCGAGTGAGGGTGATGTCAGCTGGAGAGGTTCATTTGTTAAAGAGCAAGTTGATATGTCCCAAGCTCATAATAAAGACATCAACTACGAGATACTACACATAAAAGGGCGTGTATGTGGGGGAAGTAATTTAAATTACTTACTTGCGCCGCTGTTGGTTTTAAAGAAAATGCTGTTGAATAAGTTTGATGCAATTCATTGTCATCATGCTTTTTGCGTCTTAGTGTCATCTCTTTTTTTTAATAAAATTATTTACACCGTTCATGAAGGTGAACTTAATAACCATAAAACAAGTATTTTAATTAAGCTTGCCATATTGCTATCAAATAAAGTTATCTTTGTTAATCATGCAGAGTTTTTAAAATCAAAACATAAACGAAAATTCTTTTTACCATGTGGTATCGATTTTTCTTTTTTTAAATCTTCAGATGTTGCCCCTAATGGTTGTATTCTGTTCCCGGCAGATCCGAACAGAGTCGAAAAAAATGCTAGCTTACTTCGTGAAGCTGAAGCTGTAATTACTGCTAACTATCCCAATGTAAAGTTTATATATGGTGGAAAGATACCGAGAGAGGAGATGCCTTATTTAATGAGGCAATCATTACTGGTTGTTACTATAGGTAAGTTTGAGTCTGATGGACTCGTTCTAAAGGAAGCTATGGCTTCTAATGTGCCAGTTGTTAGTACAGATGTAGGCAATGCGAGTTATTACTTAAACGAGCAGTCAGGTCTTATCTGTTTAGCTAATGCTGAGTCTTTGACCTCATCAATCCTTAAAATATTGGGAGGCCGGAACTCTTATCTTGGTGGAAGAGAGCGTTTATCCTCACTTCATGTCGATCAGGAAAAAACTGTCAGTAAATTAGCCAAGATATATCAAAGCTGAATGAAATAACATCCTAATATTTTAGGTTGTTTCGAGTTTTTGGGTATATATGACCGTGAGTATTTGATACGTGGCTGTATGGCAAGACTATTGAGTCAATATTTCTCCTGCCATACAGCTTGATGTTTTAAAGCATAGTGCTTATACGTTCAAACTCATCCGCTTGTTCTACCTCTAAAGTCTTTACTTTGTCGTTGTTTGATAACGAATTTCTTATGTCAGCAGTATCAATTTTTCCAGTTACTATATCTGATATGGATTTTGCCATGTTGATATCAAAGTCTTTATTGATATCGATATAAACTCCGCCTTCAGACTTATCTGCAAAAGGTGACACAGACCCATCATTAATTGTTATAAATGGGGTGTTATAAAAAATCGATTCCAATATCGGGTTGCCAAGGTTACTCATGTCGTTGACCATGATGACTAAATCTGCAGTTCTCAAGGCAACATTAGAATCTATATGATCAAAGTTATCTAAAAACTCGACACAATCAGTTAATCCTTTATCTTTTACAAAGTTGATTAGTGATTCACGGTCGGGACCAAAATAGGTCGTTTTAAAAATGACTTTCTCTCTGATCTCTAGTGGCAAATGACTCATCGCCCGTACGATTCTATCGGGTCTTTTCCATGCACTACAGCTAGCGTTGTTAAAAATAACAAATTTTTTGTTTTCTGCTTTTTCAACACTTGATGGATAATCAGAAATGGACACCCCATGTGGGCGAAATCTGATATTTGTACAACCGCGATGTTGTGCCCAATACTCGCCATCTGTACCATCATTTACCATCAGGCATAGGTCTGACTGGTTTATTCCCCAATATAATTTTGGATAATATAGCTTAGCGATTAATGAATTTCTGTTTGTAGCCGCTAATATGGTTCCCTGGAACTTATTTATAAAAGGCTTTTTATATTGTGTTGCAATATTTTTAGCAAGGATAGATAACCCAGCTTCATAACCTATAATGCAATCGGCTTGCTGAAATGCAGAGTCGAAACTTTTAATTAACTTTCCTTTTAATTTTACTGACTTTGCCAAGGTATAGGTGAATTCGGCCCACCGTCTAAATATTGTCATGTAGCCTTTTGCTGTAAATGGCATAATGATATCTTCAGACTGTATTTTATTATAGTCAGTAAGCAAAGAGTTATTGGTGTTCGTTGCGTTTTTCTTCTTTACAGCCCTTTGGCTTGCACCTAATGCATGTAATTCAAATAAAGGGTGACTTAATGTGTTTTCACCACCGCTGTCTTTACCCGTCGTAAACAAAGTAACTTTACAGTCATTTTTGAGGAACATTTTAACGAACCGCATCAAACTTTGATTTCCTGACTTTCTAAAAGGCAGATCCGTTACAATAACAATATTCTTCATTTTCATCTTGTTCCGACATTAATTCTCATTTAGGTATAAAGAGGGCACAAAAGTTTCCGTTGTGTAGCTCGTTCATTACAATATCGATCCGCAGTCGTTTAGTTTGTGGGATGACATGGTAAAACCTCAATATTTTGGGGTGTGAATTTTACCTAAACGCGCAGATTACTACAATGTGGGAGCAAAAATAGTTCACGAAAGTTAGCTTAATGCACTATCAAGCCCACGGCCGGAATTACGCTCTTCGTAAGGTAAGAAGATGGGTTCATTGCTTTTGTAGGACCGGCTTTAGCCGGGAAGGATGATACAAACACAGACAGAAGCTTCGCGGCTGAAGCGCGCTTCTACAGAGGAACGTGTCTACCTTTTCTAGTCTCTCCCTATCTCGATTTTAGCCTCGGGTAAGAGCCTTCTATACTCTACTGCCAAGGCCTCTTTTGCTTCATCGTCGCCATGTACGATGCGGATATGCTTAGGCTTGTGGTGCATACGTTTGACGAAGTTGATGAGGTTATTCTGGTCTGCATGGGCCGAGTAGCCGCTGATGGTGTGCACGCCGGCTTTTATGTCACGCTTACTACCTTCCAGATAGAGATAACCTCCCGTCGGGCCATAGGTCTGAATATCACGTCCCGGTGTTCCCTGTGCCTGATATCCTACAAATAGAATGTCTGCGGTCGGCTCGTCGATAAACTGTTGCAGGTAGTTCATTATTCTCCCCCCACTGCACATACCGCTGGCCGCGATGACTATGGCAGGTTTATCTCTTTTAGATAGGTATTCTACCGTGGATAGGTGTTCATCGTGACTGTCGACGGTATAGAGTTGGTCGAAGTCGAGTGGATGCCTGTGCTGTTTAAGTTTCCGCTTAGCTTCCTTGTCCCACAGCTCTTTGAACTCGATATATTTCTCAGTGAAGTTCGCCGCTAATGGTGAGTCGACGATGATTTCAATGCTTTTCCACATTTGATATTGCCATCTCTCGCTATTTTTTCGTTTGCCGGAAAGCTTGCGCTGTTGAAAAATAATCTGTTCGAGTTCATATAACAGCTCTTGTGTTCGTCCTATGCTAAAGGCGGGAACGAGCACGACGCCATTGTCTGATACGGCTTTCTCTATCACTCTTCTCAGGCTCTGGGTTCGTATCTTACGCCCCTGATGATTTCTGTCGCCATAGGTGGATTCGATGATTAAGGTATCTGCCCGGTAGGGACTCTTAGGGCTGGTAAGTAGCGGTGTATAGGTTGCGCCCAGATCGCCGGAAAAAACGACCCTATGTTTGTTTACCGTTTTGGGACTCTGTTTATCTGTTTTTGGGCTGCTGAGTTCTATCTCAATGTAGGCCGAACCAAGAATGTGACCCGCAGGTTTAAATTTTGCCTTAGCCTCGCTAAAGCCTGATGAGCCGGGTTTGTTGCTGAGGGCCATGCTGGCCTTAGGGCTGACCTTATTAGGAGCCTTGCTGGTGACTTTATTGGTGCTTTGACCTGATGTGCTTAGGTTTACTTCTAGTGGAAACCAGTGGTTATATTCGATAGGGACGAGTAATTCTTTCAACTTCTTCAGATACAGCTTGATAAGCCTCTTATCTTTAGTTACCCCTACCCGGATAGCATCTTCGATAACCATCGGCAGTAGCGCTGCTGTCGCAGCTGTAGCGAAAATAGGTTGGTCAAATCCGGCTGCCAAAAGGTAGGGGATGCGCCCCACATGATCGATATGGCAATGTGTGATTAGAAGTGCTGTGATACTGCCAATATCGAATGCGATTTTTAACTGTTCAGCATTTGAGCTTCCGGCAGTTTCAGCTCCCTGAAACAAGCCACAATCGATAAGTAGACTGGTTTTATTATTGACAACGAGCTGGTGACAGGAACCTGTGACACCATTGACCGCACCGTGATGGATGATCTCTACAGCTTGTTTTGAAGCTATGGGTTGAGTTTTCGGCAAAATACACTCCCTGTATGTTTGTCTCTATCTTATTTGAATATATAGCCTTTCAAAGAGAGAGCAAGTGCTATTTGTCTACCGTGTAGGACCGGCTTCAGCCGGGAAAGATGATAAGAACATACCTATGACAAGAACCTTCGCGGCTAAAGCGCGCTCCTACAATGGGGGGGAGGATTGTTCTAGCGTGTAGGGCGGACTTTGATGTAAGACCAGCTTTAGCCGGGAACCGCTCTCTTCGTTGTTAACATACAATTGAGAACTTCATATTTCGTTTTGTTATAAGTGCGTGGGTATTTATAACTTTAAATTAGTGTCTCTGCTGGGTATGATGATTTCAGAGCGTCATCTTGACGATATTTTGGACTTGTTTGTACTAGCTTTACTTCTCCTTAGACAGGTCATGGTATGTTAATGGTCTTGGGTTGTAAGGTAGGGTTAATGTAGCTACCAGGTTAATGCTTGGGTGGCTTTACCTGGTGCTTTGGCTCATGTGACAGTGCTCAAATGACTTTACTCAGATGAAAGCGTCTAAATCAAATAATAAGAGCTTGAAAAAGTACCTTTTACAATCGTTTACACGGAAATCGATATGTCAAAAAATCTAACCCACCTGAAGCAGCTGGAAGCTGAGTCGATTCAAATTATGCGTGAAGTTGCCGCCGAGTTTGATAACCCTGTGATGCTTTATTCAGTAGGTAAAGATTCCTCTGTACTACTGCATCTGGCGCGCAAGGCTTTCTATCCGGGAAAAATCCCGTTCCCTTTGATGCATGTCGATACGAACTGGAAATTCAAGGAGATGATTGAGTTTCGTGATCAGATGGCTGAGAAGTATGGCTTCGATCTTATCGTCCATAAAAACCCTCGTGGTATGGAGATGGGAGTTGGCCCGTTCACACACGGCAGCGCTAAGCATACGGACATCATGAAGACTGAAGGGCTTAAGCAAGCACTCGATATGCACGGCTTCGATGCCGCTTTCGGTGGTGCGCGCCGCGATGAAGAGAAGTCTCGCGCCAAGGAGCGTGTCTACTCTTTTCGTGACAGTAAGCATCGCTGGGACCCTAAGAACCAGCGTCCCGAGCTTTGGAATATCTATAACGGTAAGGTGGATAAGGGCGAGAGTATTCGAGTCTTCCCGCTTTCTAACTGGACCGAGCTGGATATCTGGCAGTACATCTATTTAGAAGGTATCGAGATCCCCTCTCTTTATCTGGCATCCGAGCGTCCGGTAGTTGAGCGTGATGGCACTCTGATCATGGTCGATGATGAGCGCATGCCGATTGAACCCGGTGAAGATGTGCAGACCAAGATGGTGCGTTTCAGAACCTTAGGTTGTTACCCGTTAACCGGTGCGGTTGAGTCAGAGGCGCAAACCTTACCGGAGATAATTCAAGAGATGTTGCTCTGTACCACATCAGAGCGCCAGGGCCGTGTCATCGATAATGACTCGGCCGGATCGATGGAAAAGAAAAAGATGGAAGGGTATTTTTAGGCGGAGCCTAAAAAGGGGGAAGGTTCGAGGACGCTTCGCTACGAGGAATGGATGCTATGAACTATGAAACATTAGAAGTTTGGCAACGCAGTGTTGATTTGTCTGCGCATATATATAGTTTGATGCAAGATAATAGAGACTATGGTTTTAAGGATCAAATTTGTCGAAGTAGTGTTTCTGTTCCAAGTAATATCGCAGAAGGGTGTGAACGGATTCATCTTAAGGAGAAAGTAAATTTCCTTTCAATTGCCAAAGGCTCCTTAGGTGAGTTAAAAACGCAAATTATTATCGGTAATAAAATTGGATATATTCCGATGGAGGTTACCGCTAATTTAAAAACTGAATGTGAAGCTCTGTCTAGAATGCTAGGTGCGCTAATTTCACACAATCGAAAACAAATTAAGTAACGGGGTCTCTTACGACTTTCGCTCCTCGATTCTCGAAGCGAAGCGTCCTTGTTACTGCTCTTGAAGGAATAAAAATGACCACCAGTTCTAATTTGATTGCTTCTGATATCGAAGCGTATCTGAAAGTCCATGAAAACAAAGATATGCTGCGCATTTTGACCTGTGGTAGCGTCGATGACGGCAAGTCTACTCTGATTGGTCGCTTGTTATTCGATAGCAAGATGATCTTCGAAGATCAGATGGCGGCCATAGAGAAAGACTCGAAGCGCTTTAATACTACAGATGAAGCATTCGATCTGGCTCTGTTAGTCGATGGTCTGCAATCTGAGCGAGAGCAGGGGATCACCATAGATGTGGCCTATCGCTATTTCGCGACAGAGCAACGTAAGTTTATCATTGCCGATACCCCAGGCCACGAGCAGTACACCCGCAACATGGCAACAGGTGCGTCGACCTGCGACTTAGCCATCATCTTAATCGATGCCAGGCACGGTGTTCAGGTTCAGACTCGTCGTCATAGCTTTATCTGTTCTCAGTTAGGCATTAAGCATGTGATCATCGCCATCAATAAAATGGATGCGGTGGATTATGACCAGTCTACTTATCAAAAAATTAAGAAAGAGTATCGCGAGTTTGCTAAAGACTTGTCATTTACCGATGTTCGCTTTGTGCCTATCTCGGCACTGAAGGGCGATAACGTGGTAAATGAGAGTAAGCAGATGACCTGGTATCCGGGTTCTACACTACTTAAATTATTAAACACTGTTTCAGTGAAGCAAGATCGTAATGAGTCTTTTCGTTTTCAAGTTCAATACGTTAATCGTCCAAATCTTGATTTTCGTGGTTTTTGCGGCAATATTGGCTCAGGTGAAATTCGTGTCGGAGACACTGTGGTTGCATTGCCTTCGGGCAAAGAGAGCCGCATAAAATCGATAGTGACTTTCGATGGTGAGCTGGAGAAGGCGGGTAGCGGTGAAGCGGTGACATTGACGCTCATCGATGAGATAGATGTCAGTCGCGGCGATATGTTGGTTCGCCCCCACGATAAGCCCCATTCGGTGAGTAACTTTGAGGCAGATGTCGTTTGGATGACTGAAGAGCCGCTCTGCGTTGACCGCGAGTACGCGATTAAAGTGGGCAGTAAGTCTGTCTATGGCTATGCCGATGCCATTAACCATAAAGTCGATGTCAATACGCTGGAGAAGCAAGCAGCTGGGCAGCTTGAACTCAATGAGATTGGTAACTGTCATTTTGCCGTGACTGAACCCGTGCAGTTTGATGCTTACGATGTTAACCGCTCGACGGGCGCTTTCATCGTTATTGATAGGCTCACTAATGTTACCGTTGGCGCGGGCATGATCCGTAACTCTATCGAGGCTAGCTCTACCAAGAGCAAGTCGGCTAAACATAGCCATTCTGAGTTCGAGTTAGAGATGAATGCGCTGGTCCGTAAGCATTTCCCACACTGGGGTGCGAAGGATATCTCGAAGGGGTAAGGCTTAGTTTTAAGCTGTAAGTGCAAGACAAGGCTGAGAAAGTTGTAAGTAGTTATATTAAACATAGCTTGTTGTTTGATATCACCATGTAGCTTATAGCTTACAGCTAAATAGATATTAGGATGTTATGTCTCTAGATGCTTATTTAACTATCGGAATATTTCTCACGACGATTGTGGGGCTTATCCGTTTTCAGAGTCGACCGGCCGTCGTGTTTGGTGTGGCGCTGTTGACTCTGGTCGGGTTGAATCTGGTCTCCAAAGAGCAGCTGCTTTCGAGTATGTCCAACCCCGGACTCGTCACGCTCGTGCTCTTGATCTTGTGCTCTTTTGCGCTGGAAAAGACGCGTCTGCTGCGTGTTATCGCCTCAAAAGTGATAGTAAATAGTTACAACGCTACCTGGCTTCGCTTGTTCGGTATCACAGCGCTGAGTTCGGCTATGCTGAATAATACCGCCGTGGTGGCGACCTTGCTTTCGCCTATTCGTAATAACCCACATCACTTTGCCAGTAAGTTATTACTGCCTCTCTCTTATGCCGCGATCTTGGGGGGAACGTTAACCCTTATCGGTACCTCCACCAACTTGATTGTGAACAGCCTCTATATCGATGCCCAGGGGCAGTCACTGAGTTTCTTCTCCTTCACGGCCGTCGGTGTCATATTGGTATTGGCTTGTGGCTTAGTGTTAAGAGTGGCGTCTCGTTGGCTCCCCGAAATTGAGCACAAAGAGACCTGCTCGAAAGGCTATTTTATCGACGCGAAAGTGGTCGTTGGCTCCGAGTTAATCGGGCGTTCGGTCGAAGACAATGGCTTAAGGCATCTCGAGTCTCTGTTTTTGGTTGAAGTGGTGCGCAGTGGACGTTTAATCAGTCCGGTCACCCCGACAGAAGTGCTGCAGCTCGATGACCGGCTTATCTTCAGTGGCGATATCACTAAGGTGATGCAGTTGAGTCAGTTTTCCGGACTCGAGATGTTTGCCGAGAAAAATGGGTTGTTAGACTCGAACCTGACCGAGGTCGTCGTTAAGCAAGAGAGTGTATTGATAGGTAAAACCTTAAAAGGAGCCGGCTTCAGGGCCTTGTTTGATGCCGCTGTGGTTGCCATAAGACGTGATGGCGAGGAGGTATCGGGCAAGCTAGGCGAGGTGGTGATCCAAACCGGTGACTTTTTGATGCTAGCCGTGGGTGAGGATTTCAAATCCCGTCGTAATATCAGTAAAAACTTCATTGTCATCAGTGGCGTCGAACCCGAAACCCGAATTAATGGTCATAAAGCCTGGCTCTCTATCGGTGGCTTCGTGCTAACTATCGCCTTGGCCGCGACCGGGGTCATTGAGATGCTACAGGGGTTAATACTACTCCTGGGGTTATTGATATTTAGCCAATGCCTTAACGTAAACGAAGTTGTGCGACGTTTTCCGGTCGATATCTGGCTTATCGTCTCTTCGGCGATATTGCTGTCTCATGCCTTAGTCAATACCGGCGTCGTTGAGCTGTTAGCCCACTGGGTGAATGGAGTCACGGACAGTGATCACCTCTATCTGGCCTTGATTTTGGTCTACCTGATGACATGGCTGTTGACTGAGCTGGTGACGAATAATGCCGCAGCCGCGCTTATGTTTCCCATCGCTTACAGTATTGCATTGGGTTTCGGGGTTGATATTCTACCTTTCGTCATGACCGTGGCCTTTGCCGCCAGTGGCAGTTTTATCAGCCCCTACGGATACCAGACAAATTTGATGGTTTACAATGCTGGCCAGTATAGGTTGATGGATTTTATCAAAATTGGTCTACCCGTCAGCCTGGTGTACGCCGTTATCGTATTAACCGCCGTACCGATATTTTTTCCGTTTTAGGGGAGGGATAGCAGCGAGCTAAAGATAGAGCTGAGAAGGCTTCGAGTTGCGAGTAAAAGCAGTATCGAAGACAGATAAGTCGTGAGCTCAAGACTGGGATAGAAAGCTTCGAGTTAAAGATAAAAAATAGAAAATCATTGTTGTTATTTGATCTTTTTTGATTTTTATCATACGTAGCTCGTAGCTCGTAGCTCGTAGCTCGTAGCTCGTAGCTCGTAGCTCGTAGCTCAATAAGGCATGGAGGCCTGATATGAAATATGAACAACTGGAAGTCTGGCAACGTAGTTTTGAATTGAGTATTAAAATCTACCGCTTGTTTACTAATTCTAGAGACTATGGGTTTAAGGACCAAATTTGTCGTTCGAGTATTTCTGTACCTAGCAATATAGCTGAGGGGATGGAGCGTTGGTCTGACAAAGAAAAGGCAAGATTTTTGAGTATCGCTAAAGGTTCTGTTGGGGAGTTAAAAACTCAAGTAATGATTGCTAAAGAGATTGATTATATTTCCGGTGATGAATGTTCTTCATTGTCGAATGAATGCGAAGAAATCAGTAAAATGCTTGGGAGTTTCATTAAAACTCTCCGAAAAAATGTTGAATATTGATTCAACCACGAGCAAGCTTTTCTCGAAGCTCGAAGCTCGAAGCTCGAAGCTCGAAGCTCGAAGCTCGAAGCTCGAAGCTCGAAGCTCGAAGCTCGAAGCTCGAAGCTCGAAGCTCGAAGCTCGAAGCTCGAAACTCGAAGCTCGAAACTAACCTATGGATTTTTTTATGTCATTGTTATCGAAAACAGCTGAGTCGCCATATCAGGAAATTGAGAGCGAAGGGGATAAATCCTCCGATGTTGTCTGGCATCAGGCGAGTGTCTCTCATGCCCAGCGAGAGACGGCCAACGGTCACGCACCTGCGGTGCTCTGGTTTACCGGCTTGAGTGGTTCGGGAAAATCGACCGTCGCGAATGCCGTCGATAAAATGCTGCACGATTTAGGGTGTAAAACTTATGTGCTGGACGGTGATAACGTCCGTCATGGTCTAAATGGCGATCTTGGTTTTTCTGATGCCGACAGGGTTGAGAATATCCGCCGTATCGGTGAAGTCTCGAAACTGTTTGTTGATGCTGGTTTACTGGTTTCTACCGCTTTTATCTCTCCCTTTATACAAGACAGAGCGAGCGTGCGTGCTCAGCTTAATGGCTCTCAGTATAACAATAATCAGCATAGCAATAATCAGCATAGCAAGAGTCAATTTATCGAAGTCTATATCGATACTCCCATCGAAGTGTGTGAGCAGCGAGATCCTAAAGGTCTGTATAAGAAGGCCCGCGCTGGTGAGATAAAGAACTTTACCGGTATTGATTCGGTCTATGAACAGCCGAGCAGCCCTGAAGTTCATGTTAAGACCGCTGAACAATCCATCGAGGCCTGTGCACTGCAAGTGGTCGATTATCTGAAAGACAATGGCTATCTCGATGTGTAGCACCTGTTTTAATGTAGGACCGCCCTTGATGTAAGACCGGCTTTAGCCGGGAAGGATGATACCAATACAGCCAGAAGTTCGCGGCTAAAGCACGCTCCTACATAGGAGGCCGGATGTTTGTCTTTGTGTCGGACTGGCTTTAGCCGGGAACCGTCATCCTGGACTTGTTTCAGGATCCAGTGCCTTTTTCTTTAGCTCGCGACTCGCAACTTTTGAAAATTTGAGCTTATAGCTTATAGCTTATAGCTTATAGCTTATAGCTTATAGCTTATAGCTTATAGCTTACAGCTTATCTTAAGGAATTCATGAACTACGATATTTTTAATGGTGATGCCGATGGCATTATTGCATTGCTGCAACTTCGCTTAGCTAACCCTATAGAGAGTGAGCTGGTCACCGGCGTTAAGCGGGATATTACTCTCCTCTCCAAGCTGGTGGACAAAGTGGAATTGGCTAAGGGAGATAAACTCACGGTTCTCGATATCTCTATGGAGAAAAACAGAGTTGGTTTAGTGAAAGCCCTCGATGGCGGAACAGATGTTTTTTATGTCGACCACCATAGAGCCGGTGAATTACCTGCGAGTGAGCATTTAGATGCGCATATCGATCTGGATGCCAATACCTGTACGGCGTTGATTATCGATAGTTATTTAAATGGTCAGTTTCATTTTTGGGCCATTGCGGCAGCCTATGGTGACAACCTTATTGCTAAGGGTGATAAGCTTTCACAGCTTGCAGGTTTATCTGTTGAACAGTCGGAGCAGTTGAAAGAGTTGGGTACCTTAATTAATTACAATGGTTATGGTGCTGCGGTTGAAGAGCTGCACTTTCATCCTGCAAAACTGTACAAGGCGCTTCTTAAGTACCCATCACCTTTCGATATGATTGCCGATAATGGCTCGCCATTTTATCGGCTTCAAAGTGCATATCAAGAAGATATGGATAATGCATTAGCCATAAAGCCTGAATATAGCAGTGATATGGTATCGGCGTTTGAGCTTCCTAATGAACCATGGGCGAGAAGGGTTAGCGGCGTGTATGGCAATCTGCTTGCTAATGAAAATCCGGAATCTGCACATGCTGTATTGACGGAAAACCGTGACGGCACCTATACCGTCTCCCTACGTGCGCCACTGTCGAATAAGCAAGGCGCGGGTGATATCTGCAGCCAATTTGAAACCGGAGGAGGCAGGGCCGCCGCCGCGGGCATCAACGCACTACCCAAAGAACAGATTGCCGATTTTATAAAAGTCGTAGAAGCATTTTATTGATCCTGTGTATGACCGGCTTTGATGTAGGACCGGCTTTAGCCGGGAAGGGGATACAAACACAGCCAGAATATTCGCGGCTGAAGCACGCTCCTACAGAGGTTGGTGTCACCGCTTTGATTGCTCTTCTTTTAACGGTACACTTCGCAGTAATCTCTTTTTAAGAAAATAGCCGTGATGAGAAAAGGCATTATTTTAGCGGGTGGGACAGGTTCTCGATTGTTCCCTATAACCCAGGTAGTGAGTAAACAGCTTCTGCCTGTCTATGATAAGCCAATGGTCTATTACCCATTATCAACCCTGATGCAAGCGGGGATAACGGAAATATTACTTATCTGCACACCTGTTGATAAGCCCTTGTTTGAAACCTTATTGAAAGACGGAAGCCAATGGGGAATATCCCTCCACTATGCCGAGCAAGCTAATCCAAATGGACTTGCCGAGGCCTTAATCATCGCCGAGCCATTTCTCAATGGTGAAGCTTGTGCACTGATCTTAGGGGATAACCTATTCTACGGTGATTCGTTGAGCACGTTATTAACCGATATTAGCTCAAATAGTAAAGGGGCTTCAGTATTTGGGTATCACGTCGCTAATCCCACTGACTATGGGGTCGTTTCTTTCGAGAGTTCATCAGGTAAGGTGCTATCGATTGAAGAGAAGCCGAATCAACCTAAATCTCAATATGCTATGCCTGGCCTGTATTTCTTTGATAATCGAGCTTCTCAATTCGCCAAGCAGGTTAAACCTTCGGCTCGCAATGAACTTGAGATAGTCGATGTCATTAATTACTACTTAATGGCTGGTGAGTTGAACGTCAGTATTTTGGGAAGGGGGACTGCCTGGCTAGATACCGGGACTCCCGATGCACTGTCTGAAGCGACACAATTTATCGCTGCAATCGAAAAACGACAAGGCCTAAAAGTGAATTGTCCGGAGGAGGTAGCTTACCGTTTAGGCTTAATAGACGCAGTCCAATTAAAAACGTTAGCACAACCCTTGTTGAAAAGCGGGTACGGTGAGTATCTATTAAGTCTCTTAGATGACTCGATTAATCGTGTTGCACCGCCTTTATGTAGGACCGGCTTTAACCGGGAAAAATGATTAGAACATATCGCTGATAAAAAGCTTCGCGGCTGAAGCACGCTCTTACACAGTGTATTTCCCACTCCTGCTATAACACCAGTAGTCCTGACGATGTTTCAGACTGACAGCCCATCAAGTCTATAAGTATCGAACATCATAAACATAGATTCTGAAACGAGTTCAGAATGACGGCAAAATATCACAACCTGCTTGCTCTTACTTATCACTTAAAACTTACTGCTTATCGCTATCAGCTTCTTGAAGCTTCGCGGCTAAAGTGCGCTCCTACAGAGGGGGAGGGGATTGTTCTAGTGTGTAGGGCTGGTTCCGATAATTTCATTTTCTATCGTCGAGAAGGCGTCATTATCCTCAGTCTGCCAGTAAATTTGTTGTAGCAGGCGATACTCTTTTTCCGTTTGGCTACAGATACAGAAACTCTCCTCTTTGTTTAACCTCTCCAATAATGCCGGGAACGTATGTATGGCGCCATTAGATGAAGAGTTACAGTCTGCTGAAATACCGCCGACTAAGGGTAAGCATTCTGCATAGTCATAGGTTTCTCTTTGTTGAGTCGATTCCTCTTTTTGGTTGAAGCGATAAAACAGAATTGGTACCCGATATAAAAGCAGGTCGATAAACAGAGATGACTGGTCGGTGATCAACAGATCAACGTCGTGCAAGATGCTGTACACATCCTGCCAGGAGGAGATATCTATGATATTTGGATACTGGCCGAGTTGTTCTCCCAGGTGGGCCTCATTTGGATGGAAGCGAATTAAGAACAGCTGGTTATTTTGCTGTAACTGTTGTGAGAGTCTTGACCAGTCGAAGCCTTTATCGTAATGAGTCATGCGGACCATCTCGCTCTGGCTATTATTCCCCTTTGTCTGCGCGACGTCGTGGCAGGTAGGTACATACAAGATTACCTGATCATATTGGACATTAAAGATGGTCTTCAGCGATTTTTTTTGATTGGGGTAGCGTCTGTGATAGTCGGTTCTTGGGTTACCACTTCGTATCACCTGCTGCGGCATGATCTTAAAGGCTGAAGTAAACAGGCTATCGATAACCGGACTCGGGCTCAACATGATATCGGGGGTGATATGTTGCTGGTGGAATTTCAGCGAGTTTCGTAACCGACCCAGTGGCCCTTGAGCTTGGTAGATGTGAGCTAACGGCCCGGACACAATGTCGAACTCAATCTTCTTAAGCGGTGAACCATGCCATAGGTTTGTTTTGACCGCCCCTTTGGCGACATACTGATTGATGTCACCAACATAGGTGTTATAAAAATAGTATCTTGCGGTCAGGCAATGATAGAGGCCGCGAAGGCTTCTTCGGTGGTAGGCTTCAACGCCCTGTTCGCGTAACTGTTTTATCAGGCGCTCATCGCCGCCAATCCAGATGGCACGAATAAAGCGGGTTTGTTGCCAGTGCAGGCATAAATACTTGGCATTATCTGAAAACTGATCCTTGTAACTGCCCAATACCGCCTTATTCATTCTCGGACAGAGGCCTGAGCCGTGATAGACAATTTTTCTTAATATGGCTGCTATTAAGTTCATCATATTCTTCTCGTATCTCTCTATCCGTGATTGACTAAAGCCAGGTTACTTTTTATTTCCGTGGTGGAAATATTGCCTGTTCGGTCTAAGTAGATGACCTGACATTGACTGGATAGAGAGTCGAATTTTCCCTCCCAGTCGTTACCCATGCCGAAAACATCTACCTTTAACCTGTTAATATCATCTCGTTTTTGCAGCCAATTCATTTCTGGAATGACGAGATCAACATAGCGACACGCGGCAACAATTTCAGCTCTTTGTTGATAGTTGAAAAATGCCGCCTTGCCTTTTTGAGCGTTGAATTTATCGGTCGAGACACCGACTATGAGCCTGTTACCCAATGACTTGAGGCGTTTAAAAAGGCGTACATGACCGAAGTGAAATAGATCAAATGTACCGTATGTGATAATCGTCTTCATGGGCCTTCTCCTCAAACCTTGGGTATTTTAAATGCAGCTCTCTAGTTACTGTTATCTAAGTGTTTCTCTCAACCCTCTTTGCTGTCTTATCATCTATGACTCAAATTCCCTCACTCCTCTTTGGGGGATTCTATTTGGAGACTCTATGTTTGAAACGAATGGAGGAGTGTGTATTCGTAAGGATCGCCAAAGAAGTGAAAGGTATTTTGTACTGTCATTATTAGCTTCAAATTCAAGTGCTAATAGGGCTCTCTCCTCCTGTGGAGCCGACTCATCGAGCAGGAGTTGCACTGGGCCAAGTACTCCGAGGCGGCTTGTTGTTTGTTCGTGTAAATCATTGACTGTCGGAGAGGCGCCAAAGAGATCTAATCTGCCACAGATGACGTAATACAGTTGAGGAATTAACGCCAGTATTCCTGGGGATATGTTCCACTTCCATGACTGGAAAGTGTCTCCCTGGTTGTCGTGACAGTTTTGTTTTATTCTTGAGCCAATTCTCTGTTTTGAGCGGGGGCTATTCGATGAGCGATGCATATTTCCACCGCTACTCTTCGCCCCGTAGCCGTTGATGAATGAAGCGGCCTGGAATAAAGGCCATAAAGGTAAACTCGCGAACAGTAAAATGAAGAGGAAAAGTCGGGTCATTAACTTCGTTTTATCTGTATTTTCTTTTGCGGCTAAAGATCCTATTAGCGCATGATCGTCTACCTCAATGACGCCCTCCGTTCTTACATTTATCAGCAGGTTTTTGCATAAAATACTGTCTTTTACCTCTAAGCCTTCGCCAACGTAGGTATGGGGTAACACCAGGCAGTTATTGAGTATTGAACCTTTATCTATCAGGCAATCATTGCCGACTGAAATACAGTTTCTCATCACAACGCTTGGGTCTATCCAGGTGTTCTCTCCAACGACCCCCCACCCCTGTTGCTCGTTTAACAGCCCTGTTCGTGCCTTTGCGCCAACATAAAAATCTTGCTCGGGGTTGGCTGAGTGGTAACTGCGCTCCATAGGCGTTAATGAAGGAAAGTTGTTGGCTGCCAGACTAAGGTTAGTGTCCAAATATGCCTGGAAACTATCCAACATGCAGCAGTGCCCGTGTAGAACCACTGTGACAACGGCTTCGTCATTGTCAGCCTGAGTCAGGGGCCAGTTAATGTCGGCAATATGGGGCAGCGCTGCGGGTAACAACATCATTCCTGCATTGTGGTTGGTCATCTTGGCTTGTACAAAGTCGTTCGGGAACGCTTTTGAGAACTCGATAAACTGCGAAATTGATGGTGAGCGGAATATATCCCCTCTGGTGAGCAGCAATTTATCTTTTGCATTCAGGGAGAGGCGTTTTAAAACTGCTGAGGTTTCCTCTTCTGGTTTACTCAGGAAGTACTCAATGTTGACTCCCCACTTTTTGCCTAAGCCCAAGTGTTGCTCAATCTCTTTTGCTTGGGGAGAGATAACCAGCTTTACCTGTGTGATGCCTGATGCAGCTATGTCCTCTAACGTATAGTCAATGACAGCCTTGTTTCCTACAGGAAGTAAGGCAGGGCAGTAGAAATGATTCAGAGGAGTGAGTTCATCTCCGAGCCTATTGGCAAAAATTATCGCTTGCATAGCTTACTCTCCATGGCAAAAAGTGATTGTTTTTTTTAGTTAAAAGCTCTCTTCAGGTTAGTAAGCCCCCCGTGCCAGCAGTACGGCTGGGATGGTTTTCAGTAAAATCCAGATATCGGTGAGCAGCGATTGCTGGTAGATATAATCCACGTCCAGCTCTACCTGTCGGTCAAATGGAATATCTGAGCGTCCGCTCACTTGCCAGATACAGGTTATGCCGGGTTTTACGGCTAATCTTTTTCTGTCTTTCAGGGAGTATTGCTTTACTTCAGATTCCAGTGCCGGGCGAGGGCCAACCAGAGACATCTCTCCGCAGAGCACATTCCACAGTTGAGGCAGCTCATCGATAGAGGCTTTTCTTATGAATTTACCTACTAAGGTGATACGAGGGTCACGTTTCATTTTGAACAGTACCCCCCCTTGCATTTCATTGTCAGCTTGCAGCTGACTCAGTCGCTGCTCGGCGTCCTGGTACATGGAGCGGAATTTCCACATGGTAAATGGGGTATTATTTTTTCCTGCTCTTTGCTGGCTAAATAATACCGGACCTTTCGATTCGATTCGGATCAGCAGCGCCACTAACATCAGAGCGGGAAGAAGAAGCAAGAGTAAAAATGAGGCGCCAACCAGGTCAAATATTCTTTTAACACCGCAACTTAGCTTGCAGCTGAACCTTTGACGCTGGCAGCGGTTGAGTGCGAGTAAATTTTTAGTTTCAATATTCGAAAGGTCTGCGATACCTATGTTTGAACTGGTGTTGTTCATCTTGCACTCAGGTTTAATCGTCGCGTTATTAGGGCTGTCTTTGATGATACTTTTATGAATCAGTTCAGCCTGTGCTCTTTCCTGGCGGATCTCCTTTAACACCCGGTAAATAAACAGCGGATTTCCTATGATATAACGCTTCCACATACGTCCGGGCTCTTCGGATAGGCGGCATATCCATTCCATTCCGATCTGTCTGACCCAGAGTGGCGCTCGCTTGACCTTTTCGGCATAGAAGTCGAAAAGTCCGCCAACACCGATACCTACACTGACATCGAGCCTGTGTTTATGCTTCGCAAGCCAAAGCTCCTGTTTGGGAGCGCCCATGGCGACGAGTAATACCGATGCCCCTGACTCGTTTATCTGTTTGATGACCGCCTCATTAAGTTGCGCATCGTCGATGAATCCGTGGTGAGTTCCGGCAATGTTGAGCCTTGGGTATCGGCATTGCATTTTATCTGCGGCCGATGCCGCTATTCCCTCTTCACCACCTAAGAGAAACAGGGAGAGGCCGTTATCGGCAAGGTGCTGACACAATAGGGGGAACATGTCGGTACCGTTTAGATTGTCCTTAGGTGCTAAGCCTTTCCAGAGGCTTGCCAGTCTGATCCCCGAACCATCGGCAAGAACCATGTCACAGGCATTGAGCAGGCAATCTCGGTACTGACGGTTTTTTATGCTGATGTTCATACAGTCAGCATTAACAAATGCGTATTGAGCCACCGCTTGTTTACGCATTGGTTGTTTACCCATTGGTTGCTTATAGATGGGATGTGCCCGACCGAGTCTTGCTTGACTGGTGATCTTTGTGAGTAATTCAGACATACTCAAGTTGTTTAACTCGATACCGAACAGAGGGATCGTTTTCGTGTGTGTATTAGCGTCCTGATTCGAGAAAATCCAGATGATGAGGGTTCTGAAAATGGCGAGCAGGTAGCTTAGTGCGCTTCTTTGAGCGTTGATAATGGCGCTATCCTGACTCTCGAAACTCAATCCCACCTGCTGGTGCATGAGTTTGAAGGAGAGCAGACCGGGTTTTATCTCAGTTAGACTTGATAGTTGACGGGTAGAGAAACTGGCTTGGTGATGAGTGCCGGCTTCTTCAATAATATAACTCTGCTCGGTGCCTAGCAGTGAAATATCTCCCTTGAGCAAGTTGAGTAGATGCGGCCATTGACAGCAGATCCCCTCTCCACTGAATTGGTACAGGGCTATCTGTGTGTTGTCCAAACCATGGATGTAGACATACTCAATGGCTGAGCCATAGCGGCATTTTCTATAGGCATATTTCAGGACCAACACAGGTGAAGCTGCGACGATTAACATTACCGCTGCCAGGATGTCGATAGCTCTTACCGAAAACGGTTTAATGACCGTTTGAGTGACATGAGTCTGAGTTGTCATCCTTACCTACCTTAAGCTGATATAGCCGTTTGAGTGCTTAAAATCGTTTCTATATAAATGGTACTGCATTGTTTGGGCCAAACTTTATTTTTATTTTATTTCAAGCTGTTAGTGGTATTTGTTCGGGTTTGTTCAATTTTTTCATTTAGGGAAATAATGCAGAGTTGCAGTTTGCAATGCATAAAGGGTTTGAATGTAGGAGGCGCTTTAGGGTGTAGGAGTGTGCTTCAGCCACGAATCCTTTAGAAGCCGGGAGAGCGGTTCCCGGCTGAAGCCGGTCTTACATTAATGCTTCGTCCTACACCAAAGCCCGTCCTACAGAATGTCGAAATAGGCAATAGGCCATGTTCTCTATGTAGGAACGTGCTTCAGGCGCTGTAGGAGTGTGCTTCAGCCACGAAGCTTTTAGTAACCGGGAGAGCGGTTCCCGGCTAAAGCCGGTCTTACATCAAAGCCAGTCTTACCCGGTAGCGTGATAGGCCGTAACCTCTTTTGTAGGAGTGTGCTTCAGCCACGAAGCTTTTAGAAGCTGGGAGAGCGGTTCCCGGCTGAAGCCGGTCTTACATTAATGCTTCGTCCTACACCAAAGCCCGTCCTACAGAATGTCGAAATAGGCAATAGGCCATGTTCTCTATGTAGGAGCGTGCTTCAGCCGCGAAGCTTTTAATATTGGGGGACGGTTCCCGGCTGAAATCGGTCTTACATCAAGGCCGGGCTTACACTAGAGCCGGGCTTACAATATCAATGACGATTTAACACCATCTCTGCTAATTCGCATCTTCTGGATGTGCCCCATAGCAAACTGTCCTATGTTTTCACACACCTTGTACAGTGATGATGGCAGCAGCCAGAGCAGATAGGCGGCGGTTAAGGTGACACAGGTTCTGCCAGTTTCATCGAGCATAATCGATGGTGATACGCTTAACGCCTTGTTAATCAGTTTGATCGCCGCCTTACCTTGCCCATTACGAATAGACTGGCGAGCCAGATATCTGAGCTGATAAGCCCTGGCACTCTGCTCATTTTTCTTGAGCAATTTGGGGGCGAAGAGTCTGGCTTTATCGATCATCTGCTCCCACGAGGCGAGCTGCTTCATGATGTTAGATGAGAGGCCTTCCTGGTTAAGACGATAGAAGGTCAGTGGTGCGGGGATCCCCTCCATCTTCCAATTCGTTGTTGCAACGATGCGTAACCAGCACTCGATATCTTCTGATTGACGGAACTTTTCATCGAAGTAACAGGTGTAGTGTTCAGCGTGATCCAGCGGCTGAAAACGAATATCGTTGAGTGTTTCCCGGCGGATCACCGGAGCCGAACCGTTGCCAACAGGGTTTCTGCATAACAAATGCTTGGCGGTGATCCCGGTTAACTGTGGCATCTGAAAGAAGTGGATCAATTTGCCTTTGTGGTTCATAAAACTTGAACGAGAGAAGCTTATCCCCACTTGCGGTGATTTGTTCAGGTGTTCGACATGCATCTTAAGCTTGTCGGCATGCCACATATCGTCGGAGTCGATGAAGGCGACATATCGGCCGATGGCATGGCGAATTCCTGTGTTACGCGCCGCGGCGAGCCCTTTATTGGTGATGTGATTGACGACACGGATCCTGTGGTCGAGTATTGTGTGACAGAGCTCGAGGCTTTTATCGGTTGAGCAATCATTGACGAGAATGAGTTCAAAATCTGTGAAGGTTTGAGCTAACACAGAGTTAATTGCCTGTTTGACAAAATGTTGAACGTTATAGATAGGCATAACTACAGATACTTTAGGCGTCATGGTGAACCTCCTGATTAAAACCCTTGAGTTGGTCTTGTTTAGCCCCTTTTGCAGAGCTCAGAATGAAGTGATGGATATAGAGATTAAATGCCGGCATTGCAATCAGGTGGATCACTAAGATCCCCAGGGCTACAGCCGTTAAGCCCCACTGGCTGCATAGGCTAATGGTGATGGCCAATAGCAAGGTAAAACCTAGGTTAAACGAGAGGTTCAATTTACTCTTACCTATGCTGATGAGTAATTGACTTGTCGCCTCACCAATTGGCCTGACGAGCCCGCTTAAGCAAAGTAAAATAAATACAGGCAGTGCGCCTGCCTCTATCCAGTGGCTTCCGTAGACGAACGGAAGATAGATGGGGGCGAGTATAGATTGCAGCGCTATAACGGGAACCGTGATCTTCAGGATAAGCTTAAGTGAATGGACATAACGGTTCTGGAGCTCTTTATTAGAGGTGTTATCCCAAGTTTGACCGGTTTTCTTATTACTTATGTTATCGCATAAGTGTGAATACAGCGCCGTACCATAACTTTGTATGATCCCTAAACTGATCCCCAGGCTGGTATTGAAGGCGAAAAAGTATATTCCCAACGCCTCGAGGCCAAGGAAATATCCGACGAGCAGGTAATCGATATTTTGTCTTAATGCGATGCTTAAATCGCTTCCCCCCACCTGAGAGCCGAAGCGTATCATCTGTGTGATAGTCCATGCTGAGCACTTTTTAGCCTGTCCTGATTGGGTGAGTGATTTAGTTTGAAAGAGTGGGTTGTGATATCTGTGTATGGCAATCCAGACAAAAATCACCAACACCTTAGGCAGAATAATGGCCCAAATTCCAAGGCCTGATAGTGCCAGGATGGCAGTAAGAATGCCATCTGTGACGGTCTGCCATAGTATAGCTCGACCAACGCGCCGCATGTTATTTGCTCTGAGATTGATAGCGGCATAGAGCATCCCGAAGGGAAGTAATAGATAGCTTGTTGCCATGAGTATCATAGGCGCGATGAGCGTAGTGTCTTGATTAAAGAAGGCGAGGGGCCAACTGAGTAAGCTCATGGCAACGAAGGCGGTTATAGCGGCGATCCAATTTGTTCTGTTCGCATTGGGAAGTGAAGCGGTTAACGAATCATCATCCATCTTGATCAATGCGGCAGAGGTGATTCGTCTTGTCGGAGTACAGATAAGCTCGAAGCAGGTGAGAATAATAGCGACTTGCCCGAAGACCTCTGGAGTTAATAAGCGCGCTAAAATGATGCTGGAAGCTAATCTTACTATGCGCCCAAGTACCTGAGCCGAACCTAACCAGAAAAGACTCTTTGAGAAAGTGCTTTTGGCTGGTTGCTCAGTATCGGTAGATTGCTTGGATGCATTATTCATTAAAGAAACCTTTAGTGTGGTAATAAGCAGTGAATAAAAACGTGTTTTATCGCACCTCTTAAAAATCTTGTTAAGATAAACATTACAGGTTTCATGCCAACTAACAGACTTTAGTTAACTTGCTGATTTTAAAGTTTGTTCTTGTTTTGTCGTTAGTCTCTAGGTGAAAGGTCTGCTTGCTTGTTTCTGTTTTGCGATTGATTCGTTGCATGCTGGAGTGAGCTATTTGCAAAATGCGAATTGAAAATGGCCCTTTGTAGGAGCGTGCTTCAGCCGCGAAGCTTTAAGAAGCAGAGAGTGATAAGCAGTAAGTTGTAAGTGATAAGTCAGAGCAAGCTATCTTTGAGATTTTGTCGTCATTCTGAACTCGTTCCAGAATCTATGTTCATGATGTATAAAGGCTCGATAGGTTGCTCCTTGAAACAACGGTGTTGCAATGCGGTTCTCCTGCTCTTACTCTTTTCTCATACGCGCACTCTTATGCGCGATACCTATTACAATTAGCCCTGGCCAGAACAGATAGGCGAGGATCTCCAGATTCTCTCCGAAGGTGTATAGAAAAAGCTGCAGCAAAACGGCCACTGCGGACGCCGAGATGGGGGACTTTAAAATTGAACCTATCAAGGTGATAAAGCTGACAAGAAAAGGCAATGCCAGCGAGATGGCGCCTACCAGCCCTTTCACAAACAGGAGTCCGTACCAGGTGTGATGTGAGCCTATGGGCATATACTCCACCAGATGTGGTCCCCGTTCTACTATGCCATGTCCCCATACCAGTGCTTCGCTGGCCCATCTTTCCAACGCGATATCGGCCAGATGTTTACGAACTCTGGTCGATCCCGCTCTGGCGGCTTTTATTGCCGTGATGCTCATCTCTACCTTTTCGATCGCCTGTGTACCGAATATGCCAGCCAAGAGGGTCATCGGTGTGGCAACAAAATAGAGCCAGGGGGCTCTGTGGTGACGAATAAAAGCAAAGTATCCGAGTAGAGTGAAGTAACAGACTAAGGCTAATCGTGATTGTGAGATAAGGACCATTAGCAGACTGCCGAGGATCCCATAGGTTTTAAAACGCTTATCTTTTTCCTGTATGGCGAAGTTTAAAAACAGGTTTCCCATCATGCCCAGTGCAGGCGCCCAAGGGGTAAAGAGTCGCCATCTCGGTGTCCCGCTGCCTGGATCGATCTCATACAGACTGACACTGAAAAACTCCGGACCAGGGCCACCTATGATGCTTAAGGGGGAGACATATAATGTACCGGGTAATCCCACTAACCAGGCGATGACGCAAAACGGAAACAGGAAGAAGGTATGCTTACATACAATACAGGTGGCGCGATAGATGATTTCTGGTCGGATATTAAGTGAGCCAATTAAGGGGAAAATGGCGAGCAGTGCCCAGCCTTTTGCCCAACCGATACTGGACTTTATTAGTTTCGGTAGGCCTAATTGATGTTCAAAATGAGCGATGACTAAGGCTATCAACATGATAAACATGCCTACTATCCAACATAATTGAGCCGTAGTCACGATGAAGTCTTGCCTATCTAAGGTAAAACGTTTGAACATACGCAGGAGCAAGATCCAACCTATGATAGGTGCGATTAGGTACATGGCGCCGAGCAGCCAGAACAGGTAGGTATAGGTAATGCTATACCAGATGAGCTTCTCATCACTGTTTTCTGGTTTTAACGTCTCAGCGCTCATATGCGTTACCCTTTTATAGAACCTAGAACCTAGAACCTAGAACCTAGAACCTAGAACCTAGAACCTAGAACCTAGAACCTAGAACCTAGAACCTAGTTTCCGTAATCCTCAACCTTTCCCGGCTAAAGCCGGTCTTACATCAAAGCCGCTCCTGGGCTTAATATTTTCAAGTCGTCAAAATCTTTTGCAGTATGGGTTTCCTTATCCACATGATGCATAACCCTGCCAATGAGAAAATTGATGCTACTGTCCCACCGAGTAAGGTCAAAATCGTCGCCATAGTGTTGGCTTTCAGTGGCAAACTTGGTGGAGCGAGTAGTTGGATCAGGGGATAGGCCGAGTAGATATCGGCCTTTCCGACATCCATTTTTGCTAGTGCTGAGGTGAATACGGCTGTGGCGACCTGATGTTCCCGGTGAAGATCTTCAAGTTTTGCTGCGTCATCATTACTGTCTTCAAGACGAGTGTCCCAGGCGCTTATCTGCTGTGTAAGAGAGTCTATCTCGTGGCGTAGCCCCTCAGCCTCTGTCGTCACAGAGAGCAGTTGTTTCATTAATTGCGCTCGGCCATCGATATCATCGGCAGACAGCATCAACATCAGGGTGTCGTCTTGATAACCTAAGAGAATTTTGCAGCGTTTTCTTAATGCGCTAAAAAGGGCTTGTTGCTGCTGAGTCTGGGTCATGATCTGGGGGTGCTTCTTGCCATAACGCCCTGAATATTCTGCGAGAGTGGTGGTCGATTCTGTGTAAACAATCAGTAGCTGCTGGTACAACTGATCATTCTTCAGCTTGAGCAGATCTGCGGCCTGTTGCGCATTTAGAGATAGGTGCATTTCCAACATTTTCTGGCTTGCGATCACGCCCTGTAGCTTAGAGACCATATTAACCTTATTATGTCTGAGCCTCTCTATTGTGAGTGCAAGCTCCTTAAATTGATCCAGTGACACCAGTCCAATTTCAGATTGAAAGTTGAGTATCTTTGCCTGACTCTGACTTACCTTAGTGGCAAAGCCACCGATGCCCAGCTTGATCCCATTCTCTCTTTGGTTTATCTCATCTTCTCTGAGTTGAGACAGCAGTGCCTGTAAACTGTGATAGTGAGCCCACGCCTTATCCTGTGCCTCTTGCGGTGTGGTGCTGCTGATATTGAACTGCATCAATCCCGTTTGATTTGGTAGCTTTAACTTGGGCTTTCCCATGGCCTGAGGTGTCAGCTGAACGGTTTTTGCGGCGGCATCGAGTAAGATCTGACTCATAGATAGCGCCTTATAATTCTCTCTTGGATCGATGGCCGAGCTTAAGTAGGGAGAGCTGCTGGTGCTGGTGGCCTGGCCTATACTGTCTAAGTTGACCAGTGCACCAGCTCCTGCTCCCGGCAGAATGAGTGTCCACTTACTGACAAAACGTGTGGGGGTATTCACTATCGCAATGATCACTAGCGTCCAGATGAGAGCGAGTGACGCCAGTGCTGTTTTTATATACACCCAACGACGCGCATTAACAGGCAAGCTGCTGCCTTTAATCGCGGCTCTTTTTAACCAGAGAAGCTGGCTTGGGTGTTGTTTATTTTTCATCTGCTTCATCCTTGGACCACTATCTATGGCGAGTTAGAGTAGACCGAGTAAGGTTGCTGGAAGTAATATTTCGGTGACGGTTTTGGCTATCTCCCGAATATTGGTGACGCCAGAGTCGTAACAGGCGATACCGTCACCGGGTAGCAATATAGGGTTCATGTTGGGTTTCCACGAATGAACCATCAAGTTATCCAATGAGCGTTCAACAACATCTATCTGCTTGGTAATAGGGTTCTTAGTGATCAGTATTATGTGCCGACTCGCATTGGTGCTTTGCGCGCCTCCGATACAGTTTGCACCTATGGCGCCACTGAGCAGACGAGTGCCGTAGGGGAAGCGGGTGGCTTCAGTATCGACTGCCGATTGTGAATTACTGCTTGCGGGCTGAGTCAGGTTTGAGATGAATACCCTAATACCCGGAGCCGTAATTTGTGAGGGCCTCGCCAGCTCATCATTAAACTGGTTTAGTTGAGGTACATGAACATGATCGCCTGCCATTAGCGTCAGGTGAGGGGTCGAGCTGCCATCGATGACTCCCGATAGATCCAGGCTGAGTGTTTGTTCGCCACGGGTCACAGTGATGGCGCTGATATCGGCGTCCGGACTGATCCCACCCGAGGACCTCAAGGCGGCAGCGATACTCCGCCCCGAAGCCTGATCTCCGGTATGGCCGCCATTATCATCGGTGATCTCAGTATCTGATTTATGGTTGATAAAGTGAGTGCCCGGTTCAAATACTGCACCAGAGACACTGACTTCAATCGGCGCCCATTTTAGTGGAGTGATGCTTATCCTTATGGCTGTGGCAAGCATTAACTCCTCATCGATAAGCAGCTGCTTTATGCCGAGTTTTAGTGATTCAATCTTTAATCCATGTGCCTTGATAGCCGGGATAAAAGGGAGATAGATAAAGCCATCTGAATTAACCTCGACTTCACTGCTAAACTCCTCACCATTTAAGATCTGGATATTGAGCCTGTCGCCACTGGAGAGGTTGATGGTGTTAAAATGCGTTACTAGTTCGGCCTGCTGACCCGAGCCTTTATTTTCTAAGGAGTTTGAAGTGGGAACAACCGCCTTCTTAATAGCTGGCTCTGTCGAGCCAGCTTGCCATTTTCTTCTCACATAGGGTGTAGAGCTATCGTAATAGTGGCAAGGCTCAATCTCTACCTTTGCAGTATTTTCAACTCCAGTCTTATTAGTAGCACTGTTATTTACTACGCTTTTGTTTACTGCATCGGCTTGATGATGACATAAATTGTTCTCTTGAGTCAGGGTTGGAGTGACGCACCCTGAAAGCATAAAGCCAAGGGGAATCGTGAGTATCTGAATGGTTGCCTTAAGTGGTTGAGTAAAGTTAAAAAACATGAGGCAACTCCTTGTTAGAAATACTTATACTTAGTGTGTGTTCGTTTAGGTTTAGGGGCTTGTTATCCTGAATTATTTCAGGATTTAGCTTAAATACTTTAAGCAATATCATTGTTCAGAAATCGTCGCTTTAATGCTCACAGATATGCTCAATGGCAGCAGCTTCATCTTCATAGATGGTAAATATCTGATGTAATCGCGTGAGCTCGATCAATGCGCGCACCCCGGCAGAGGGGGATAGAAGGATGATCTCTCCAGCTTTTTTCTGAGTCAGTTTCAGTGCGGAGACTAAAATGGACAGGCCACTGGAATCGATATACTCGACCTGATGGAGATCCAATACGAGTTTGTTGCTACCCGCTTCAATTTGACGAGTGATCGCAGCCCTGAGAGTCGGAGTCTGTGACATCACCATCTCTTTCGGGAGTGTAATTAAGCAGGCATTGTCGAGCGCTAATGGTGAGAATTTCATATTAAGCTCCTTAGAGAGTCGCTGATATTAATTGTGTTAATGCTTACGAGTTACTCGCTATCTGGTTATTTCTATTTACTTATATAAGCTTGACTGCACAACTCAGGCCAATGTTTATCTTGCTGAATTTAAAGCTTTTGTTTGGATATTGTGATTTGTGTGGCGTGAGTGTTTAAAGTGGGACATGAAAATTGCAAAGCAGAATGCAAAAAGAGCAGCTTCGAGCTAAAGACAGAGCTAAGAAAGCGTCGAGTTGCGAGTAAGAGCAGCTTCGAGCCAAAGATAGAGCTAAGAAAGCATCGAGTTGCGAGTAAAAGATTAAAGCAGGTACACAACAGAAGCGCTGCTGCGAGCTAAAGACAGAGCAAAGAAAGCTTCGAGCTTCGAGTTAAAGATAAAAAATGAAAATCATTGTTGTTATTTGAACTTTTTGGTTTTTATCATGCGTAG
>Ga0316197_10000087_pt1 | contig 72848 bp, 67 predicted proteins | sample OudBiesiAoxic_MG_FD_204939 | JGI IMG/M metagenome (GOLD analysis project Ga0316197, IMG submission 204939) | Coastal sediment microbial communities from Oude Bieten Haven, Netherlands - site A oxic | ecosystem: Environmental > Aquatic > Marine > Coastal > Sediment | place: Netherlands... | reverse complement strand
CATTTGCTTCCTTCAGATTTCACCTCACGGTGAACACCCTTGCATAGGCTAACGGTTCTCGTTCGACTGAGCCCGTAGAGGACTTTCACCTCCTAGAACAACGCCATGCTCGGCGCACTAATAAAAAGGGATTAAGCATGATTTAACCCCTTTTTTTATTTAACTATCAACGAAATATAGTAGTTGTCCTATGATAGGAAAATTGCTTTTTTCCACTGAATAGAGAAAGTGATCGCCAGACCAATTCCACGCATCGCCATAAAAGATAACATCGCAGCCCACAGAGCATGATTGCCATAATCCTGCATTAACCACCACGTAGTAAAGAACGTCAACATTGCGATAAACATAGAGTTTCTCATCTCAGCTCCCTTAGTCGCCCCCACAAAAATCCCATCTAATAAGAAGCACCACATTGAGACTAATGGCATAGCAACAAGCCAAGGAAGATAAATAAGCGCTGTTTGTTGTACCGCTTCAATAGAGGAAATCATTGAAATTAGTTGATAGCCACCAAGCCCAAAGGCTGAGCTGAGTATTAAACTAGTAATGAAGCTCCAAAAAGTAGTGCCAATTAAAGAATCAGATAACTGAGATTTACTCTTTGCTCCAATAGCCTTACCTACCATCGCTTCCATTGCATAGGCAAAACCATCCATACCATATGAAATCATCATCAAAAAGCTCATCAACACGGCATTAGCAGCCACAATATCTACCCCTAATGACGCCCCTTGAAAAGTCATAAAAGTAAAACAAGCTTGAAGGCACAGTGAACGTAAGAAAATATCTCGGTTCAATTTAAATAAACGCTTAAAGCCAGAAAGAAGATCGGCAACTGGCATGATAAAGCGCGGTAAACCCAATTTTTTACTTTGCTTAATAACAAAGTAAAGACCAATTATAAACGCCGAATAATCAGCAATAACAGAAGCGAGAGCAGCCCCTTCTACCTTCCAGTTAAACCCAACAACAAAGAGTAAATCGAGAATAATATTAATGCTGTTCGTTATGATCACAAGCCACATAGGATAACGAGCGTTCTGCGTTCCGAGTAACCAGCCCATGATAACCAAATTACTTAGCGCCGCTGGTGCACTCCATATCCGAATAGAAAAATACTGCTCAGCATACAACTTAACTTCAGGCGCAGCGTCGCTAAAAGAAAAAATAGCGTAAGAAAAGGGTTGATAAAATAAAAGAAGAATAAAAGAAAAACAGAGAGCTAAGAAAACACCCTGAGAAAATGTTTGGCTCAATAACATTTTATTTTCAGCACCATACGCTTGTGCAGATAAGCCCGTGGTTGCCATACGTAAAAAACCCAACAACCAAAACGTCACGCTGATCATGGTGCCGCCTACTGCAACCCCTCCTAAATACCATGCGTGTTCAAGGTGACCAATTACAGCTGCATCAATTAAACCTAATAACGGAATAGTGATATTTGAAAGCACCATAGGAATAGCTAGCGCTAATACCTGTCGGTGTAAAGAAAGGTTTTTTAATGCCTGTAACATGAGCTCATACCGAGATTGAAAAATAGGTAATATTATTACGTACTTTCTTTCTGTTCTAAACCTTTGCTTAAGGCTATTTATCTACTGCTATTAAGAGGTTCAAGTACATCACCAATTCATATGAATCAAGATCGGTGTCACTCTATGTTTAAATAATGGGAATTTAGCTAACCAACGCTGCCATGGCTTCCATCTGGTACAATCATGTTCAAGAGGAGAAGTAACAGATAAAGTTTCAATCCAAGGTAACCATCCAGTAAAAGACTGCTTTGGGTGAGATAAACCATGTTGATATTCCGTACTACCAAGCTTTTGGCCTATCATAGTATTACAACGATCACCGGCAACGACAAATAACGCTTCTGCATGATGAAAACGACACCCTAATAACTGAACAAACTTAGCAAGCTGTCTTTCTTCGCATTCTAATAAAGCATGTTCACAGACAATCATTACAGGAACATCATGTGGCACAGGGAGACTCTCAACCCAGCTTTCTTCAGTGACAGAGCCACAACGCAGATAATAACGTTCATTAGTATGGAATAGCTTTTGTCGCCAAAGGAGGTTTTCATTAATATCAAGTTCAAGCCAATGACAACGGCCATTATCTAATCGATAAAAACGCGTGTCTAACCCTGCCCCGACATTTACAACCCAACCCGATGGATTAGATTTTAAAAATCGAGAAACTTGTTGGTCACATTGAACGGTAAGCGTGGCATGGAGTAATTGCTTTTGATCGATATCTCCAGAGAGACATTCAGAAGAAAGGTGACAATGTCGACATGCAGCGGCTGCAATAGGATCATAAATTAATCCGTTATCGATCATACTTTCACGGCTTCTCAACCAAAGAGGTTGCAGTAGGCGAGAAGGAATTTTATGGCCGAGCTGTGTCATTATCATCTCCTATGAAAGAAATCAGATGATAATAACTATCATTACCACTTGTAAAGTTCTATTTAAGAAAAACAAGCGATAATGACAATTTAATAATACCCATCAATAAGATTATCTAAATGAATACTAATTATGCGTAAGTATTACATCCAAGTTGTACTGCGGATAACACCCACAGCAAGACCTTCAATACTTAAGCTTTGTGATGTTAAATCTACTTCAATTGGAGCAAATTCTTCATTTTCAGCATGAAGAAAAACCATAGACCCTTTACGCTCTAAACGCTTAACAGTTACATCATCATCCACTCGTGCGACAACCACTTGTCCATCACGAACGTCTTGAGTTTTATGAACCGCTAATAAATCACCATCCATAATTCCGATGTTCTTCATGCTTTCGCCATTCACGCGCAATAAGAAATCAGCTTGTGGCTTAAACATACCAGGATCCACTTGATAATGACTCTCTACGTGCTCTTGGGCAAGAATTGGTTCACCCGCAGCAACCTGACCAATCAAAGGTACGCCAAGATCTTCATTCTCAGCTTCTTGTAAAAGAATACGAATACCTCGAGAGGCACCTGGAATAATCTCGATCACTTGCTTACGAGCTAATGCTTTTAAATGCTCTTCTGCTGCATTAGCTGAACGAAACCCCAACTCACGAGCAATTTCTGCACGTGTTGGTGGCATTCCAGTGTCATCAATTTTTGCTTTGATTAGCTCAAAGACTTCTTGCTGTCTTGCCGTTAGTGGCTTCATAACTCACCTGTTTGTTTATACAGTTAACTGTGAGTATATACAGCTGTGCTATGCTTTGAAAGACCTATTGATTAAAAATAAGGCAAATCAGACTACTTTTCTGTCATATTAGTCGTAGTATTGGGGATAATATGTTCATTTATATTAAAAGGTTTGACCAGTTCTGCTATTCTTGCCAACAAATTGTAAGCATCTATATATAACCGACTGATCGGTACATAACTAAGGCGTCATTGTCATTATGTCTACAGGACAAACTATCTATCACTCTTTGCTAAAACTACCACTATCTGTAATGGTGAAGAGCACTTCGATTCCATCGAATCCAATTGAAGACCTCAAGATCGATCTTGAGCGTCCAATTATTTATGCACTGCCATTTCGCTCACATGTTGATTTACTGACATTACAAAAAAGTACATTAGAATTAGGGTTGCCCGATCCTCTTTCTCCAATAGATATTAATGGCGTTGAATACCCACGCTACGTATTCACTTCTATCGGACCAAAAATATTCGACACCGATGATGACCTACCACAAGAGTCATTAGAGCTATTTAAAACGGTCTTAAAACATCACGCTGATAATCCTGACGTCGATTTTCAATTAATTCCGACCTCTATTCTATGGGGAAGAAAACCTGGCAAAGAAGGCACTAGCAAACCTCACTTAATGCCACTTAACGCCCCTCAAAAATTCATCACGCTGATTAAAGCTGGCCGTGACTCAACAGTGCGTATTAGCCCAGTAGTCTCTTTACGCTACATGGCAGACAATCACGGTGCGGATGAAGCAATTGCCCATAAATTAGCTCGTGTTGCTAAAATTCATTTTTCTCGTCAAAAATTAGCAGCATCAGGTCCTAATTTACCTAACCGCCAAGCGCTATTTAATCGTTTGTTAAAATCACAAGCGATAGAAAAAGTAATTTTAGAAGAAGCAAAAATACGCAATGTAGAAGTAGAAAAAGTACGTAAAGAAGCCATGGGGATCATGGAAGAAATCGCGACTAACTTTTCTTACTCACTCATAAAGAATGGTAACCGCTTACTTAAATGGTTATGGAATCGTTTATATCAAGGTTTAAACATCAACAATGCAGCTACTGTGCGTAAGTTAGCACAAGAAGGTCACGAGATTGTTTATGTTCCTTGTCATCGTAGCCACATGGATTACTTATTACTTTCTTATGTTCTTTATCATGAAGGATTAGTGCCACCACATATTGCAGCAGGTATTAACTTAAACTTCTTCCCTGCGGGTCCTATCTTCCGTCGTGGCGGGGCTTTCTTTATTCGCCGTAGCTTTAAAGGTAATCGTCTTTATTCAACTATTTTTCGTGAATATTTAGCAGAGCTATTTGCTAAAGGTTATTCTGTGGAGTATTTCAGTGAAGGTGGACGTTCACGTACTGGTCGCTTATTGGAAGCAAAAACCGGAATGTTAGCGATGACAGTTCAAGCGATGTTGCGCGGTCTAAATCGTCCAGTAACCCTAGTACCTGTTTATATTGGCTATGAACACGTAATGGAAGTAACCACTTACGCTAAAGAACTACAAGGAAAGCGTAAAGAGAAAGAAAATGCAGGACAGGTTTTACGCACTATTCGCAAATTACGTAACTTTGGTCAAGGCTATGTAAACTTTGGCGAACCGATCTCTTTGAATCATTATTTAAATGAGCACGCACCGAACTGGTCTGAGTCAATTAATCCAATTGAGCCACAAAAACCAGAATGGATGAATCCAGTCGTTAATGGCATTGCAAATAAGATGATGACACACATCAATGATGCAGCAGCAGCTAATGCATTAACTTTATGTGCAACCGCTTTACTTGCCGCTCGTCAACGTGCATTAAGTAAAGAGGACTTAACAGAACAGCTAGAGTGTTATTTACAGTTATTACGTAACATCCCTTACTCTGATACTGCAACCGTACCAGCAGAAAGTGCTAATGAATTATTAGAGCATGCTATTGCTCTTGATAAATTTGTAATAGAAAAAGATACTTTAGGCGAGATCGTTTCATTAGATAGAAACCAATCAATCCTAATGACCTACTATCGCAATAATATTATCCATCTATTTGCATTGCCCTCATTAATCGCAAAATTAGTTGTTCAATATCGTTCTATTTCTGTTGATGATATCCAACATCAAATTCAACAAATTTATCCATTTCTCAAAGCTGAGTTATTTTTGCATTATGAAGCAAATGAATTAAATGATGTGGTAAATCAACATATTGAAGAGCTCATTCGTCAGAAGTTAATTGTACAAAAAGGTGGGGTTTTACAGCTTAACTCGACCAATATTCGTAAGCTTCATCTATTGGCTCACACTATTTCAGAAACACTACAGCGCTACGCGATTGCTCTGACGCACCTGCAAGCGTCACCTGAATTAGATAAGAGCGAGTTAGAAGAGCAAAGCCAAATCATGGCCCAACGCCTAAGTCGCCTACATGGTATCAATGCTCCTGAGTTTTTTGACAAAGGCGTTTTTGGTATCTTGTTTAATAGTTTAAAAACAGAAGGCTATCTAGATAGTGAAGGCAATGCAGTACTTGAGAAAGTCGCACCGTTCGCACACGATATCTCTAAGTTATTAAGCCCTGAGATTAAGTTAACAATCCAAGCGGTTATGAACAAAGAAAAGTAGTGTTCTTTGAGATACAAAAAAGCCAGTATGGCATTTCTTCTTGAAAGTACCATACTGGCTTTTCTTTTAAATAAATGAGGATAATTTAAATCAGAACGCTTGCACCAATCGCTGCAAAAACTAAACCACCTACATAGTTATTATTTAAAAACGCTTTGAAGCACGCCTCTCTTTCACGGCCTTTAATCAGCCATTGCTGATAAACAAAAAATCCTGCCGCCGCTAATACTCCCCAATAATACACACTTGAAAGTACTAATTGAGAACCAAGAATAATCAATAATGCTAGCACACTTAATTGCAATAGGCCTATGATGAGCTTATCAAACCGGCCAAACAATATCGCTGTCGATTTAATGCCAATCTTAAGGTCATCATCCCTATCGACCATCGCATATTGCGTATCATAGGCAATAGTCCATAAGGCATTAATCACAAACAATAACCAGGCTTCTGGTGGTACTTGATTTGATTCTGCAGCATACGCCATTGGGATCGCCCAACTGAATGCTAAGCCAAGAACAAACTGAGGCAAGTAAGTCACTCGCTTCATGAAAGGATAGGCCACCGCAAGCACGATACCAATCCCCGAAAGCATAATCGTTAACGTGTTCATCGTTAAGACCAATAAAAATGAACACAGCACTAAAACAGCAAACAGTGTTAATGCTTCTTTTGATGAAATTAATCCAGAAGGTAATGGACGATTAGCGGTACGCTTCACATGACCATCGACTTTACGATCAGCAAAGTCATTAATCACACATCCTGCCGAACGCATGAATACCACACCGAGCACAAAGACAATGAATACATGCCAATCAGGTAATCCATCAGCAGCTAAGAATAATGCCCACAATGTTGGCCATAAAAGTAATAATGAACCAATAGGACGATTCATTCGTGTTAATTGCCAAAACGCTTGTGCTTTTGACGTGGTCATTAGTTCATTTCCTTTGAGTAAATAGGCGCGTTAGGTAAAAATAATTCCGCCACCAACATAGGCTTTTCATTCATCCATAATCGAGAACGTCGAGCAAATAACATCCCTTTTTCTGTCTCAATCTTTCCAACTTGAAGCTTATCCCTATGCGCGCTTTGAGCACTAAACACGGTAACACCTAATGGTACCTGACCTTGACGAGTCAAATCGTGCGGTTGATCTTGAAGTGATGATAGTGGGATCAATGTTCTACCATATACCCACGAATTTTGATCTCCCTTTAGAATAACTTTTCGACGCAAACACACCTCATCACCAAGAAGATCTAATTCTACTTCGGTTAACGTTTCTGGATTCACGTGTGTATTATCTAATACCGATACAGACAACAATTGGCAATGTTGCTCTAAACGACGCGATAATGAATCTAAACCCAGCAACCAGTATTGCTGCCATTCACTATGACATTTAAAGGTATCGGCTTCTTGCCACTGTACTTTTTTAAGTGCAGAAGCGCACCAAGAATTGATATCTGACATATTCTCTATAACATCTCTCACATATATCGATTATATTGAGAGATAATGGTTAATTTTTTCTCACAACTGCCGACTATTGTAACAAGTAATAAAATAAATTGACTGACGAATGGATTAGAAAATGACAAAGAAATCATTATTTGCAGGATTACTGCTAATTATTAGCCAAGTTTTTTCCCCTGCGGTTTTCGCAGAAGATGAAGCCGCACCACAAATGGGCTACTTTACTTTAGCTCCAGATCTAACAACTAACTTTGTAACAGCAGGGAAGAAACTCGGATACATTCAAATTCGTGTTGATATCCTAGTCGCTGATAATAAAGAGCTACCTAATTTAGAGCAACACAACCCACAAATCAGGAATGCACTAGTAGAAGTCATGGGACAACAACCAGAGCAGCGTATTAAATCACTGGCAGGTAGAGAAGAAATCAGAAAAGAATGTTTAACCGCTATCAATGAACTGCTATTAACAGAAACAGGAAAAACGTTAGCGGTTGATCTCCTCTTTACTAAATATATTTATCAGTAATAGCTACTCTTACTAAGTAAACAAAAAATGAGCAAGACACGAAGTGGCTTACTCATTTTTTATCCATATCTCTATGCTTTTTTTAATTTACTGTCCATCAGTCCAATCACACATCCAGTAATCAATCCAGCAAGATGCGCGGTATTTGCAATTGCCATAAAAGGTTGAGCATACCCTAGAACTAGCCACGCCAACATAAAGCCAACAATTGGTTTCGATACAAAAATCCCTTTCTCTGGAGCTAGCCAACCAATAAACCAAGAATATCCAAGTAGTGCATACACCACCCCAGATAGGCCACCAAAATTAGCACCTTCTACCCAGAACTGTGCTAATCCAGAAAACAGTGCCGAGAATAAAAACAGTTGAACAAGCTTTGTTTTTCCCAAGCGTAATTCAATATCTCCACCAAGCTGCCACCACCATAATAAATTAAAAATAATATGGATTGCAGAAAAATGAAGTAATGCGTGTGAAAACCATCGCCATATCTCAACGCTTTGCCCTTGAAATGCAGGAAAATGTAACACTTGGAAAATAGAATGATTCCACCCTAACTGTTGCAAAGTAAAAATAACGATGCAAGCAGCTATGATCAGTAAGGTGAAAAAACCAGCTTTCGCTTTAACCATCTTAATAAGATCAGGGGAATTATAAGTAAACTTAGCTGTTCGCGTATCAGCCATATCCCACGATGCTGACTGATATTTTGTATCATTAGGATTACTTAAAAAAGCTTGTAATTCAGACTCTACCTCTAGTAAATAAGTATCATCAGATACCACCCATAATGCAAACAGCCCTTCTCCCTCTGGCATCATTCGAATATCAATTTGGCGTGAAGCCATATAATCAATAAATGACTGCCCTGCTCTTGGGTTAGATAATGCGATTAATCTATGCATAGATTATTACTTCTCCACAGGCAACCCTGCTTTATGCCAGCCTTCAAAACCGCCATCAACACTATAAACTTCATCATAGCCCTGATTAATTAAGTATTGGGCAGCGCCTTGACTACTATGTCCGTGATAACACATCACTAATACAGGTTGTTCAAAATCTACTGTATTCATTAACTCAACAATAGTGTCATTGGTTAAATGAAAAGCATTTTCTACATGAGCACGGGAAAATGATTGAAGATCTCGAGTATCGACGATCACAGCATTAAGATCTTTATTTTGTAGCTTATTATTAGCTTCTACTACTGAGATATGTTGAAACTGTTCCATTTAAAATTCTCTCTCTTTTTTCTTTATTGTACTCTCGATTAACCACAAGAAAAACACAGAGTATGTAAGGATAAAGCAAGGTTATTCACAGGGTTATTATCCACAGCATTTATACCCTAGAATATAACTGTTCTTTTTTTGAGCTCCTGTGGAAAAGCTTGTGGATTACGTTGATAAAGTGTTTTTAAAAAAACCGATCCACCATATGTAGTAAAGATCCTTTTTAATGTGTGGATATAAATTTTGCTCTAAGGGTCCATTTTATCTAGCTTCGTTAAAAAATAACTAAGATCTAAACAGATACCTCACTAGTTATACACAAGAAGTAATATCACTCTATACTACCTCTCGATCCATAATTAACAAATAAAAAAGGCTGACCTCTTTCGAGATCAGCCTTTCTATTGAATTCGATTTAATTAAAACACATCACCAACAGCATCTTTTAACTTTTTCATCGCATTTTTTTCTAATTGGCGAATACGCTCTGCCGATACTTCATAAGTATCCGCTAACTCTTGTAATGTCGCCTTCTCATCGGTTAGCCAACGAGACTGAACAATATGCTGACTGCGATCATCCAATGTTGCAATCGCATTTGCTAAGCGATTATTCGTATATGCTTCCCAGTTATCTTCCTCTAAAGAGTTCGCAATATCTGACTGCTTATCTTCTAAGTAGTAAACTGGTGCTGTGAATGCCATATCACGGTCATCATCTTCTGTCGGAGCTTCAAATGTTGAATCTTGTGCTGCCAAACGAGATTCCATCTCTCTCACTTCAGAAGGTGCAACACCAAGATCTTTCGCAACAGCTTCAACTTCACCATTATTAAACCAACCAAGACGCTTTTTATTTTTTCTTAAATTAAAAAACAGTTTACGCTGTGCTTTTGTCGTAGCCACTTTCACAATACGCCAATTTCTTAATACGTATTCGTGGATCTCAGCTTTAATCCAATGTACAGCAAAAGAAACTAGACGAACCCCTACTTCAGGGTTAAAGCGCTTCACTGCCTTCATTAGACCGACATTACCTTCTTGGATAAGATCCGCTAATGGTAAGCCATAACCAGAATAGCCACGAGCAACATGTACGACGAAGCGAAGATGAGATAGAATCAGCTTTTTCGCTGCCTCTATTTCTTCTTTATAGTGTAAACGTTCTGCTAATTCACGCTCTTCTACCACCGTTAACATTGGATAACTATTAACAGAACGCAGATAGATATCGATACTATCTTGTGAAACAGCAGCCATTGAATACATCTCTTTCGACATTCAAATCCCCATTTATATCTAGATATTACTTAACTTAACCTTGCAATGATGTACTTAAAACAAACAGACTGCAAGTGAAAGGCGGAAAATTATCCACACTTTATGGACTCATTACTGTTAACTAAGTTCACTTTTTAACAAAAAAAATAACAAAAAAACCGCTAATTCAAAGAATTAACGGTTTAAGAAGATCTTAAGTAAAAGTAATGATCTTAGATCATCACACTGGCTCTATTTCTTTCAAATGACGTAATACTGAAATTCGAGCAGCAAGTAAGCCTAAAAACGATGATAACATTAACAATAGTAAGCTTTCATCCCAAGTTAGTCCTACTAATCTAAATACACTGTCATAAAGTACAGCGACATTATCGACTGCTCCATTCAATGTCACTGTAATTATCGCGGTTAGTAACCAAGCAACAAAACCACCTAATAAGCCAAACCACATCCCTGTATATAAGTATGGACGTAAGATAAAGGTATTAGTCGCTCCCACTAACTTCATAACTTGAATTTCATCTTTTTGTTCTAATACATTAAAACGCAATGTATTACCGACAATTAAGAATACTGCAACAAACATTAGAATAGCCAATGTACTTGCGACCACAACCGCCACATGTTTAATCGCATCTAATCGCACTAACCAATCATCATCCAAACGAACATCATTTACATAAGACTGTCGTTTAAATCGTTCGACCAATTGATTTACTTGATCTTTTTCCTGCCATTCAGATTTAGGTGAAACGATCAATACCGCAGGTAATGGGTTAGAATCTAACAACGTCAGTGCTTGTTCAAATCCAGAGTGCTCACTGAGTTCTTTTAATCCCTCTTGTGGAGAGATGTATTGAACTGCCTCAACCTCTTTCCAGTTAGATAACTCATCCCGTAAACTCTGAGCTTTTGACTCTGAAACATCTTGTTGTAAGTATAAACTAACCTGTGATGGCGCTTGCCAATTAGAGGCCACAATAGTGAGGTTTTTACCTAGTAAGTACATACTTGATGGTAAGGTTAATGACATAGCTATCACAGCTAACGTTAATAAGTTACCTAATGGGCGGCGTAATAACTCTCTAAAAGAAAGTCTTGCTTGTTTTTTATGAGTAGCCCAAAAGCCATCACTGGCTGCACCTTGAGTATTTTTAGACTTACGTTTAGCCATGATCAACCACCTCACGTAAGCAACCTTGGTGTAAATCAAAACGACGATATTTATTTCCACCAATTAACGACAAATCATGCGACGCCATTAATACGCTAACTCCAACACGATTAAACTCAGCAAATAAATTAAAAACTTGGCGAGATAATTGTGCATCTAGATTACCTGTTGGTTCATCCGCCAGTAATAACATAGGCTTATTAACGACTGCACGAGCGATACCAACTCGTTGCTGCTCACCACCAGAGAGTTGCATTGGATAACTTTTTGCTTTATCTAATAACCCTGTTTTATCCAAGGCTGCTGATACACGACGCTTAATATCATTTTCTCGAACCGATTCAACTCGCATCGGTAATGCTACATTATCAAAAATGGTTCGGTTCATTAGTAATTTGTGGTCTTGAAAAACAATCCCTATATTACGACGTAGAAAAGGGATATCTTGATTTGAGACCTTAGTGATGTCATGACCGTTAAATAGGATTTTGCCATCACTAGGGCGCTCAATGGCACAGATCAACTTCAGCAAGGTACTTTTACCTGCACCTGAATGACCACTTAAAAAAGCCATCTCACCTCTATTTAGATGAAAGTTTACTTTTTGTAATGCTGGACGGCCACCTCGATAGGCTTTCGACACTTGCTGAAATCGAATCATGCATTATTCCTCACGACTAAACAGTGCATCAATAAAATCTTGTGCCACAAATGGACGTAAATCATCAATACCTTCGCCCACGCCAATAAAACGAATTGGGATTTGGAATTGATCGGCAATTGAAAAGATAACACCACCTTTTGCAGTACCGTCTAATTTAGTTAAAGTAATACCTGTAACTGGAGCTACATCACTAAATAACTTAGCCTGGCTGATCGCGTTCTGTCCCGTACCGGCATCAAGTGTTAACATCACTTCATGAGGTGCTGTTGGGTCAATTTTCTGCATCACACGTACAATTTTACGCAATTCTTCCATTAAATTACTTTTATTCTGTAGACGGCCTGCTGTATCAGCGATAACAACATCAACTTTTCTTGCTTTTGCTGCTTCAATTGCATCATAAATCACAGAAGCACTGTCTGCTCCAGTATGCTGCGCAATAACAGGAACATCGTTACGTTGACCCCAGACTTGAAGCTGCTCAACCGCTGCGGCACGGAAGGTATCACCCGCAGCTAGAATGACTGATTTACCGTCATTCTGGAATTGTTTTGCTAATTTACCAATAGTCGTAGTCTTACCAACACCATTCACTCCTACCATTAAGATAACGTGAGGCATGTTCTTTTCATTAATTTCTAATGGCTTTTCAACCTTAACTAAAATTTCAGCCATTTCTTCTTTTAATAGGCCGTATAAAGCTTCACCATCTTTTAAATCACGTTTACTTGCTTTTTCCGTTAAGCTCTCAATAATTTTAGTTGTGGTATCCATACCAACATCTGCAATCAATAACTGCTCTTCTAATTCTTCAAATAAGTCTTCATCAATTTTTTTACCACTGAATAAACCAAAGAAGCCTGCGCCTATATTCTCTTTTGTGCGTTGTAGACTACGTTTTAAGCGGGTAAAAAAGTTTTCTGTTGGTTTCGCTTGAACCTCTTCAATTACAGGGGAAGTTTCAAACTCTTTTTCTTCAGTTTCTTCCTCTTGAGAGATAACAGGTATCTCTTCTATCTTAGAGGTATCTGCTGTCTCTTCATCATTAGCCTCATTTGAAGTTAACGTTTCTTCCTCGGCTTTATGCTGTTCAAGCTCAGTCTCTTCAACTACACTCTCTGCTGTACTTTCTACTGATTGTTGATCTACGGCTAGTTGTTCGGCTTTTTCTTCATCACCAAAACCTAACCAAGACAATAATCCGCGTTTCTTTTTGCCTGTCATTGGGAAATCCTAGAATTAAATTGGTACAATTTTCTCGTATACTATCACTTTCTTAGCGGTCAAAAAATCTATGCTTAAACGTAAACAACATTCATCTCGCACTTCTGGAACAAATGGACGCTCTGGAAGCATTCGTATTATCAGTGGACGTTGGCGTGGACGCAAACTTCCAGTCCATGATGCTGAAGGCTTAAGACCTACCACCGACCGTGTAAAAGAAACGGTTTTTAACTGGTTAGCCCTTGATATTCCCCATGCTCACTGTTTAGATCTTTTTTCAGGTAGCGGTGGATTAGGGTTTGAGGCTGCTTCACGCGGTGCTGAAAAAGTCGTAATGTTAGAATTAAACAAACAAGCTCATGCACACTTAAAACAAAATTCAGAAAGTTTAAAAGCTGATAATATCGAGCTTCACCATATTGATGCACTTACCTTTTTAGATAAAGTAGCAACACCATTTGATGTGGTCTTTATTGATCCTCCATTTAGAAAAGATTTATTAGAAACAACGCTAACAAAATTAGAAAAGAATGGATGGTTAGCAGCAAATGCCATGATATATATTGAAGCAGAAAAAGAACTCAGTTCATTGCCCGTACCTGCTCATTGGCACTTACATCGAGATAAAACAGCTGGACAGGTCACGTTTAAATTATATAAAAGAGAAGTATAGATGAAAGGATTGATTATTCTAACCAAAATCGCACTTGGGTGTGTTTGGTTAATATTATTACTTAACCTATTTATGCCATTTCCAGGAAAAGGCGCAATTGCACTTTATATCCTGACTGCATTTTTATTTATGATGCACGGTCTACAAATGCTTATCTTTATTGGTGCATTTGGCGATAAAATCTCAATGAGCCGATGGGAAAAGTGGTCGATTCTTATCTTTGGGGTGTTTGCCTTATTAGACATCAGAAAAAAACACATGATGGATAAATAACACGTATTATTCCCTCTATAACTAAGGAGCACTTATTGCTCCTTTTTTGTTGCCTATTCTCCATGCTCTATCCCGTATCAAATATCTATCTATGTTATGATCTTTTCATTCTTTTAATCTCCAACTTAGGTACTCACTTATGGATACCCTTTCCGCTGCTGTTATGCTTTTTCTCATCATGGACCCAATGGGTAACTTACCTGTTTTTACTTCTATACTTAAACACGTAGAGAAAAAAAGAAGACGTATTATTCTTATTCGAGAATTGCTAATTGCCCTTGCAATTATGATGGCTTTCTTATTCATGGGTGAACAAATACTCAATTTCTTAAGTTTAAAAAAAGAAGCGGTTTCTATTTCTGGCGCTATCATTCTATTTTTAATTGGCTTAAAAATGATTTTTCCACCAGAAGGAGGATTAGGCGCGAGCTTAGGTGCTGGGGATGAACCTTTAATCGTTCCCCTTGCCATTCCTATGATTGCTGGGCCCTCAATTCTCGCAACGTTACTATTACTTGCTCACCAAGAACCAGGACGTATGCTTGACTGGAGTTTAGCGTTATTAGGCGCATGGTCTCTGACAACCGTTATCTTAATGTTCTCAGACCTATTCCAACGTATTGTTGGTGAAAAAGGTCTCGCCGCCATTGAAAGGCTAATGGGGATGTTACTACTGATGATTTCTGTACAAATGTTCTTAGATGGTATTACCAGCTATTTTACGCATATCTAATAACAAATACCGTAAACAAAAAAGGTCGCACTTCTTGCGACCTTTTTACATTTAGTGATTACATATACGATCAGGATTTGCTATTAACCCTGATTCAATTTCAACAATTTTCCGTTTAGATAAAAGAAATTCAAGCAATTCACTTAAGCTTAAGTTTTGCTGACTACAAGTATGAAAGCAGACCTCACTACCAAACTCTGCTTCTATTTTCTCTTCTAATGCTAAATAAGAAAGAGGTACATTAGTATCCAATAACATATTGAGAACTACATGACCGTGAATATCTTGTTTCATTATCTATCTCTTTTTCTAATTAAACAGCTACATAGGTTCGTACAGAGTAACAGAAAACCAATTAGCTCTTATGATTCAGCTCATAGTAAATAAACAATTCAAATCCAACCTCTTCATAACCACCTTTATCACTTCAAATAAGACCAACAGAGCAAAAGCAAAGCTAGTTTAAATAACACTTACTCACCGAATAAAAAAACAATCAAACAAAAATACAAAAAATCATTTAAAAACAATAGATTAAAAAACCAAAAAGCTAAATTTATAAAAACATCCAAGAAAAAACATAGCTTTAAATATACTCTTTTAAATAAAAATAATCCTTAACTAGAATCTCGCACTCTTTAAACCTCACTGAAACACCAAGAAAAAAGTTTATAAAAAACATAAAAGAAGTAAAACCACAACACAGAGAGCCTACGCATCAAAATAACCAGTAAAATATTAGATTAATTATCAAACACAAAAAAAATGGGCAAATGACATCAAAATCAACAACTTAAATCAAGTTAACACAAATGAAACATAATAATGCATAATATCAACAGACAAAAGCATACCCTTACCAAGGTAAAAACAGCCGAAAATGTCATAGAAAAGTTATTTTTTTAAGCTTTAGAGGAATCAGCACTTGATCAAAGACTGAAAATGATGGTATTCTATTTAACAAGCAATGAGAGAATACATTAAAGGAGAATAGTAATGATTACTTCATCGCAAAAACAAGGACTTATGATGATCGCAGTAGTTGTTGGACTAATGACCCTGCCAATGATGTACTAATCTACATTCAAATAAGTTTATATAAAAAAACGGACGCTTCTGCGTCCGTTTTTTTATGCTAAAAATAAAACAATCAAAAAAAGTTCTTAATATTATCCCAATGAATCATATAGATAGATACAGATACTAACGTTGACAACAAAACAATCACACCAACAAGTTTCCATAAAAAACGACTGGCTCTTGGAGTCAAAATATCAACCATTTCATTGCATGCATCTTTGAAACTTGATTTATCTTCTAACTTGTACCCATCTTCATGCACTACCTTATTTCTCATAGTTGCAATAAATCGTAATTTTCCAATCACCTCATGGGGCAAACGTTCCTCACAACTGGTAACAAGTTGATGAAGTCCTTTTCCTTCTGCGTGATAATGTGCTTTTAATAAAGATTCAATTTTTCTACTTTGTTTTACAACAAGATCAATATCAGACATCTCACTCTCCTAATCCTTCGTTTTAGATTTCTCTTTCCATTCACCCAATGCCAAATCTCTTAGATTTATCCTACTTCATAAAATAATAGGGGATAATTTACTAAGAGTATTCGAGTCAGATCTCAGTTCACACTTCATTTTATACGTTAATAAATAATATATATAAAATAGTTAGAAAGCCGACACAAACTGAACAAATATTCATTATCTATCGATATAGACCACGTTAAAGTATTGATGTTCACATGTACTTATCTTGCAAGTTTAAGGAAAATCATGCCAGTTACTTATATTATTCTTTTGATCGTATTTATTTTGATTGCCGCAGTGTTATTCCAACGCTTTCAAACTAAATTTATTTTGGGTGATAACGCCCCTGAGATGAAAGCAGAAGTGACCATTCTAGATAAACAAATAGTAGAAATCCCAGACACACAGCCCGGAGAGGAAGACCAAGAGTTTTGGATATACGTGCAGAAAGGAAAATTCGGACCAAAAAGAGAATTTGAAATAGGCGTTCACTATTTTCATGCTCTAAATCCTGGAGATAAAGGTATAATGACCTATCAAGGGCGAAAATTTCATCACTTTGCTTTAAAGCGAGATTAACTCTAGGAAATTCACTATGACCAACGCAATGCTTTCTGCTATTCCATTAACCTCTCTTTCTGGTGTTGGAGCCAAGGTAGCAGAAAAGCTCGAAAAAATTGGGTTGGTCACTATTCAAGACTTATTATTCCACCTTCCTCTTCGCTATGAAGACAGAACTCGTGTTTACCCAATGGCACGAGTTCATTCTGGTTTATTTGCAGCAGTGCAAGGCAAAATCATGTCTTGTGATATGCAATTTGGCAAACGAAAAATGCTGTTAGTCAAAATTAGCGACGGCAACGGAACCATTACCTTACGTTTTTTTAATTTTAATGCCGGAATGAAAAACAGTTTCAATGAAGGAAAACTGGTTCATGCCTATGGTGAAATTAAGCGTGGTGGAAGTGGTTTAGAGATTGTTCATCCTGAATATCAATTTCATACCCCTTCTAAACCTTTAGATATAGAAGCCACATTAACGCCAGTCTATTCAACAACCGATGGTCTACGTCAAAACACACTACGCAGTTTGACCGATCAAGCGTTAGAGTTGCTCGATAAAACAGCTGTTACTGAGTTATTACCTCAAGGTTTATATAATAACCAAATTACCCTAAGCCAAGCACTACACATTATTCATCGCCCTGACCCTTCAATTAATCTTGATGCATTTGACGAAGGGAAACACCCAGCTCAACAACGTTTAATTATGGAAGAATTATTAGCTCAAAATCTTTCAATGCTTTCAATTCGAAGTAAAGGCCAACAAGAAAATGCATTACCACTGGCGACAGTATCTGACTTAAAACAAAAGTTATTAGCCCAACTGCCTTTCACGCCTACCGGAGCTCAACAACGTGTTGTGGCAGAGATAGAACAAGATTTAACAAAACCACACCCAATGATGCGTTTAGTTCAGGGGGATGTTGGTTCTGGGAAAACCTTAGTTGCCGCATTAGCAGCCGTACAAGCAATTGAACATGGCTATCAAGTCGTTTTAATGGCACCCACCGAATTATTAGCAGAGCAACACGCAGTAAACTTTGGTCATTGGTTTGAAAGCATGGGTATTCCTGTCGGCTGGTTAGCAGGAAAACTAACAGGTAAAGCAAAAGAGAAAGAATTAGCACGCATTGCCAGTGGTCAGGCTAAAATGATAGTGGGTACTCACGCACTGTTTCAGCAACACGTTGAGTTTCATCACCTTGCTTTAGTCATTATTGATGAACAACATCGCTTTGGAGTTGACCAACGCTTAGAGCTACGAGAGAAGGGCAAGAAAGATGGTGCTTACCCACATCAATTGATCATGACGGCAACGCCTATTCCAAGAACCTTGGCAATGACCGCGTATGCTGATTTAGAAACCTCTGTAATTGATGAGCTTCCTCCGGGTCGAACGCCTATTCAAACTATTGCCTTGCCAGATACAAGACGCGATGAAATCGTAAATAAAGTAAGAAGCGCCTGTGTGAATGATGGACGACAAGCGTACTGGGTTTGTACCTTAATCGATGATTCCGAAGTTCTTGAAGCACAAGCTGCCTCTGATACTGCTGACGCACTACGCTTACAATTGCCAGAACTGAATATTGGTTTGGTTCATGGCCGAATGAAGTCAAAAGAAAAGCAACAAATCATGCAAGAATTTAAGGAAGGTAGGCTTCACTTGTTAGTGGCCACTACGGTTATTGAAGTGGGTGTTGATGTCCCCAACTCTAGTTTAATGATCATAGAGAACCCAGAACGCTTAGGCTTAGCTCAATTACACCAATTGCGTGGTCGAGTGGGTCGAGGTTCTGTCGCCAGTCATTGTGTGTTGCTCTATCATTCTCCGCTATCAAAAACAGCACAAAAACGTTTGAGTGTTCTACGTGAAAGTAATGATGGCTTTGTGATTGCCCAACGGGATTTAGAAATCCGAGGACCAGGTGAATTACTGGGAACAAAACAGACCGGACTGGCTGATTTTAAAATTGCAGACTTGGTTCGAGATCAGCATTTAATTCCTGAAGTACAACGCATTGCACGTCACTTACATGATAATTACCCTGACAATGCTAAAGCTATTGTTCTGCGTTGGTTAGGCGAACGAGAGATTTATTCAAACGCATAAATAATACCGAACACAGTAAGTAAGTGATTAGAAATAGCGCAGGAAAAAGGCTAGGGTGAACAGTTATTTACTACGATTGGTATAATATTACTCTCATAAACAACAGACACAAAAAAGGTGAGTACCCACTCACCTTTTTAACTCGTTGATTAAGCAAAACTTTTAGTAGTAAGAGTGCTCACCACGATCATGTTCAGTTAAATCTTTAACTGCTGTCAGTTCACCTTCAAATTGAACTAGCAGTTCTTTTTCGATGCCTTCTTTTAGAGTCACATCTACCATTGAACAACCGTTACAACCACCACCGAACTGAACGATTGCAATGCCTGCTTCCGTGATCTCCATCAGACTAACGTGACCACCGTGACCAGCAAGCTGTGGATTAACTTGAGTTTGAATTGCGTATTCAACACGTTCAAACAAAGGTGCATCATCGTTTACTTTACGCATTTTTGCGTTTGGTGCTTTCAATGTTAATTGAGAGCCCATTTTGTCAGTAACATAATCAATGTCAGCATCTTCAAGAAAAGGTAAGCTTAACTCATCAACATACGCTGATAACTTTTCAAATTTCAGCTCAGTATCATTCGCTTCGATTGCTTCTGGTGGGCAATAAGAAACACCACACTCTGCGTTTTGAGTGCCCGGATTCACAACGAATACACGGATGTTTGTCCCTTCTGGCTGTTGTGCTAGAAGTTTTGCAAAATGCTCTTGGGCACTTTCAGTAATATTGATTGAAGACACAAGTAATACCTGACTAAATTAGTATGATTAAGGATTGTACTCTGAAAACGAATTGTTTTCGAGTAGCACCCTCAAATTATACCAACCTTAATAATTGATTTATCAAGATTGGAGCAAATTATTTGCATGTTAATATTTTATTCCAAGGTAAATTCTCATCACCTAATACAATAAAATTCGGATTCTCTAGCGACTCTCTTTCGTTATAAGAAAGTGGTTCAAGTTCTGTCGATAATATACGACCTCCAGCCTCTTGAACAATACATTGTGTTGCTGCTGTATCCCATTCACCTGTTGGGCCTAAGCGCAAATAGCAATCTACTGCACCTTCAGCAACCAAACACGCTTTTAAGGCAGCTGAACCTAAAGGAACTAAATCATAATTCCATTCAGGACTCATACAACGCGTAATATTATTTATGTCTTGGCGACGGCTGATAGCTATTGCAATTGGTTGTTTTTCATCTTCATGTTTTAAGGTACTAATACGAATACTTTCATCCATATCCGGGATTTTCCAAGCACCTTTACCTTCATAAGCGTAATACGTAACACCAGAAACAGGGCCATAAACCACCCCCATTACCGGACGATTATTTTCAACCAAAGCTATAATCGTAGCGAAATCACCACTACGGGCAATAAATTCTTGGGTTCCATCTAGTGGGTCAACTAACCAATAACGATCCCATTTCTTTCGCTGTTCTAATGCAATATCAGCGTCTTCTTCTGACAAGACTGGGATATCTGGCGTCAATTGAGACAGTTTTTCCATTATTAATTTATGAGCGGCTAAATCGGCACTGGTAACTGGTGTATCATCCGATTTAGTAAATTCTTCAAAATCACCTTTTTCATAAATATCAAGAATAAGCTGACCTGATGCGCGTGCAATATTGATCACCTCTGGTAGCAGATGAGAAAGTGTCGAATTCATCAATATTACTCCTTTGCTAAAAATTGTTGAGCAAGCAATAATGCACTAATACACCTCGCTTCTGAAAAATCAAGATGATGTAATAACTCTGACGCTTGTGCCAAAGGCCAGCGAACAATATCTAACGGCTCGGGTTCATCGCCTTCAAGCTGCTCTGGATATAAGTCTTCAGCTACAAATAATGTCATCTTGCTTGAAAAATACGATGGTGCTAATACCAATTCTTTTAATGGTGTTAATGCCTTAGACCCAAAGCCAATTTCTTCTTTTAGCTCTCGATTTGCTGCTTCTAATGGCGTTTCACCTTTATCAATTAAGCCTTTAGGAAATCCTAATTCATAGCTTTCTGTTCCAACAGCATATTCTCGAATTAAAAGTAAATCGCCTTGCTCTGTCACTGGCACCATCATCACAGCATGGCGTCCACTCGGTTTCATTCTTTCGTAAGTACGCTCAACGCCATTAGAGAAACGTAAATCCACCGACTCAATACAAAACAATGTTGATTGTGCTTTAATGCGTTTATCTAAAATCGTCGGCAACTGTTTTTTAGCCATCGTATTTCCTTACAGACGTCCTGAATAAGTCACTTTATATTGCCCTTTTGCATCCGGCTTGCCTAGCCATTTAAGCTGACTTCTTAAACTTGGTGAAAAATGTGTTTCTGGTTTAAACCATCCATTCACTTGATAAGATTGATTCGGATTCAATACCACATCAAACTGGCTTGCTACATCTTTCGATGACTGCCTACTTTTTACTGTCACTTTATTATCAATACAAGCTACATCAGCTATCACAGTATCTGGGTTTATATTACCTAGCGGTGAAATGATTTCACCTCCAGACCAAACCACCTCCCCTGTTGCTTGCTTACACCATGGTTGACCTTGTTGGAAATATTCAACACTAATCTCAGCTTGCCCCTGTAATGAAACGGGAATAGCCATTGGTAATCTCTTCATCACATTAGCGATTGGAAAAGAAATCACCATATTTTCAGCATATGCACCCATTGATACGCTATATCCGATCGTACCTTTACCACGTAAGTCTAGCTCACTACCACGACCAAAGCGCACAGAGAAAACTGCGTGCCCTTTTAAAATTGCTAATGGGTCAATTTGCCATTGAACTTGACCATAATTAATTCGCTGCCACGATAATGAATCAACTTGTCCTTTCCATGGCGTACCTGATAACCCAGCCAATTTTAATTGTCTAACTTTAGGGGCTTGATCAACAATCCATTGGATTGGCACATGAAGTAATGCACTCAACGTAAAAAAAGTAGAAAAAACCGTCGCAATTAGTAATTTAAACTTCATGACGCTTCTCTCGTTAACTGTAGACGATTCACTTCAACCATTCCTTCTACGTCTGTTTTGTTGATATCTAAAAATTGAATATTAACGCCTTGTGAATCACGTAAATACGCTAACCAATTAATTAATGAATTAAACGGTAACGGTTTTATCCATACTTGCATTTGCTCACCACGAGGCTGCATACGGATCAACTCAATCTTAAATTGACGCGTACTGCTTGGGATCACTTGATTCATTGGCTGAATAGAAGTTTGAGAGGTTGATGATCCTCCTCTTAAAGTCACTATCGTGTCCGCTTTTTTCTGCACCCACGTTAATAAGCTTCTCTCGCTATTAATTCGGTTTTGAGCAATTTCAGCACGATCGTTTAGAGGCTTTATTCCTCCCCAATACACGGCTGCTACCAATAATGCAATACTGCCACCACCAACGAGTACTCGCTCTCGTGGTGAGATACTTTGCCACCAGGTCATTAAGGCTTTCATTATTTTCTCCTAATAATAATCGCACCAAACACTTGGCCTTGATTTTTATTTAATTGCCCTTGCTCAACATCAAACTTGTTATTTAATTCTGACGTTAATTGCTCAAAATATGGAAAATCTGATGCACTGGCTTGTAGGCGTAATTCATCGCGTTTACCATCAAATTTTAAGCTCTGTAATTTCACTTGAGGTACTTTAACTAAATAAGGAGCTAACTCAGACATCCAAGCTAATAGATCATCACCACCCGATCCACCTTGTAAGCGTACTTCTTCTTTTTTCATTTGAGATTTTAAATAACTAACCGTAGGGATTTTACGTTTCCCAGGGAAAATATCTCTAAAAACACGTTCACTTTCGGCCCGCAATGCAATGCTGTGTTGCTCTAATCTTTGTACTTCTGCAATATGCTGAGCAACAAAAGCCACCATGACCAAACCAAATGCTAAAATCACCTTATGCCAAATTCGCCAATGTTTACGCCATGAAGATTGAGGGCGATATCGACCACTAAGTAAGTTCACTTTAGTGCGTAACGATCCCTCAGCTAAAAGTTGCATCACAAGCTCTGGGGGTTCTTGCACCGACTTGGTGTTTGCTACGTTAACCTGACAAGGAGAATAACTATGAAGAATATAATCTGAAGTAACCTCTCCTTCGTCGGGATCATTTTCTTCTTCTGAAGAAGCCGTTGTATTTACTACTAAGCCCTCAATTAACATCGGCATCCATTCAGATTCTGCGACAGCTCCTTGATACTCATTAAAACGTAATAACCACTGTCGATTAAGCTCAATCATAGCCACACCGTCATGATGCAAAGGCAATGCTAATACATCAGGGATCAAGCGTTTAGTATGAATACCCGCATCAGCAAGCTGTTCAATCCACGTTGTCATTTTTTGATGCTCAACAATAGCTACCTGAGCAAGCTTGGTTGTTTTACTCAAAATAACAATGTGCATCTCATCTACATCTTGTGCCAAATCATCTTCGACGATAAAAGGTAGCATTGATGAAAACTGCCGAGCCGCGCCCTCTGGTATTGCGACTTCTCTTAATACTATGTCGCTACTTGGTAAAAGCACTGAGACCATTCGTTGCTCGCTATATTTCAATAACGAACTAAGATCCTCTGCAGGACTCAACTCTCCAGAAGCGATTACTTCATTATTTTCTGGTGACCAGACTATCCATTGAATGGGATCTGATGGCTGACTATTCAGCCTTATTATCAGATGTTCGCTCACTCATTCCTCCATATTGGCGACGGACAACGTTCACCACTTTTTTATCACTGCTATGCAATAAAGAACGCACACGTACGCGCGAATCTTCTACTAATACTTGAGCATCTAACTCAAAAAACTGACTACTAACCGACAAGTAAGGTTTCGCTTGTTTACGAGTTTTGGCATCGATTCGACTGATCACACTTTCGGCAAGAAAATCATCAATACTGTTCCAACCATCAAACGGTCGATCTTCTAATAAACTTCTAGCATCACTCTCACTTAAATTAGGTGAGAGTAAAGCAACTAATACATTGGCATTGTCAGGTGTTAGTGTATTTATATTCAAATACCAATTATCACTTGGTATAGCACAAACTAACGATGAAACTTTCTCGATAACTTCAGCTGTTACGCCATTAATAGCACGCAACTCACTAGCATCACCTATCCAACTATTGGGTGCTAAATAAGCAGGTTTAAAAGATTGATACGTGCTGTCTTCTACACCAGACATAGATCGAACCATGTCATCTTCATCGAGGTATTCCCACGTAGAGTCAGCAATAACTTCCGCTAAATAATTTTCTATTTCAACTGACTCTAATAAATTCATCCATACTTTTACTAAAAATGGGCGCTGAGAAGGGTCACTACTAGGTTTTACTTGGCTTAGCGCATTTAAATTAAAACACGCTTGTTTATCTTTTATTCCACCAAACGCTTCACCATAATCTAATGGATAAATGGTTTCTTCTGTTGCCCACACTTGGCTTAAATTAATAGTATCACCATCTTTATATGCTTCTTCGATACCTGTTTTTGCTAACGCTTCTACACCAACAGAATACCAATATGCTTGCTGGTGATTAACTTGATTTTGCGCACGATGAAATTGAATAAATAGACGTTCTGACATTTGTGCTGCTATCGTTGCCATAATGGCAAGCAGTAATAGCACAACAATAAGAGCAACACCTTTTTGCTTACTTGCAGACGGAGTAAAATTCGATCTTTTACCTACTATCATGATTCACCTTCATCTCTTGAAGCATCACCACTTTGGCTTGAGCTACTTTCGACTTTTGAACCAGAAGTTAAATAGATACGCTCTACATCACCATAATCTTTAAAGGTTATTATCATTTTAACCGCTTTAGGCAGCTTATTTTTTACTTCCCATATTTTCAGCCATTTTTTACCGTCATAGAATTCAAACTTAAGTTCTTCAACCCCATCAATTAACGGGGTAACGACTGGTTTTTGTCCTACCGGAGTATCAGGGTAGCGCCACCACAGCCGTTCAATTGTACCTTCAATTAAACGATATCCAACTTTGGTAAGATCACCACGAGGAAAAGCATTTTGAGGGTTTTTCCAGCCTAAACGCACAAAGAGAATACCTTGAGACTCGGACTCTAAAAGATATTCTTCTGCGACAAGTAATTTATCAGATACTTTTTCACCATGAGTACGGAATTGACGAGCAACAATCTGACGAAAATCATTATCTAAAAAAACCAAACTGCGTTGTAAGGCTTTAATGCGATTACTTTTTTCTAATGACTGTTCATTACTGCGCTGTACTTGGTTTAATACTTGATAGGCAGAAAAACTTAAGGTGGCAAACACTGAGATCGCGACCATCACTTCAATAAGCGTGAAGCCTCGAGACTTTTTCTGATTAGAACTACGGCGCAACATAGGTTCTTACCGTTAATAAGGGAGATTGTTGATCTTTGGTTGTCGCAACAGACACATCAACCGACTTTAAAATATCAGACGTCGTCTTTACTGGTGCGATAGTCCAATACCATGTTTGGCCTGCCAATTCTGTTTCCCCTTTTTTAATCGAGGTTGGCGGTTTATCTAACATCATTAATGCCATTTGGTTATCAACCACCATAGAGGCGAACGTTTTTTCTTCTAAATAACTTAACGTATTAATATGTTGAGTCACAGAACGAAGTACACTCAAGGCTGCCGTAGCAAAGATAGCCAGAGCAACCAACACCTCAAGCAGAGTCATGCCTTTATTTAATGCTCGACGACTTGATGAAGAATTACTCATCAATCTCTTCCCCTGGCTTAATTAAAATGATCACACCGGATTCATCCACTTTAATTAACCACATTTTATCATCTACATTACCACGCTCATTAGCAGGTAAAAAACGAACAATAAATGGGGTCATTTCTCCGCTTGATAACACCATCACTTGAGGAGGTTTCGGCTTTTTCTTTTCTTCAACGTCAGCAAACATCTCTTCATCAAACAACGAGCCCGGTTCAAATAAACGGTCATCGTCAGCCCATGCAGAGCCGCCGAGTTCCATTTCGAAGGTAATGTCATCTTCCATTTTCACTTCGGTAAAAAAGCGACTTTTCTCAAGAGGCTGCCAACCATCTGACTTTAAGGTCATAAAGCGATATTCTTGTCGCTCTTGACTAAAGTAGATGCCGTAATCCATCCCGTTGAGTAAAGCATCCTCATTAAGAAGTTGTACTAGCTGATAAAAACGTGAGGCTTGCTCTTCAAGTTGATCGTCACTACTTTCAGGTAAACTCATGATAACCGCCATCGAACTCACCGACAGCAGCACCAATACCAACATAATTTCGATTAGGGTAAACCCAACCTCACGTTTTATTTTCATCATTGCTCTTATCTAACTATAAAGCTTATGACTTATTGAAAGTCTTGCATGTTCCAATTGCCAATATCTGCATTAGCACCTTCACCGCCTTCTTGACCATCCGCACCTAATGAGAAGATATCAATTGTGCCGTTATCACCAGGGCTTAAGTACTGGTATTCATTGCCCCATGGATCATTTGGTAAGCGACGAATATAACCGTCAGCACGGTAATTACGAGGCTCAGGCGTTGCTGATGGTTTAGATACTAATGCTTCTAAACCTTGATCTGTTGATGGGTACACGCTGTTATCTAGCTTGTACATATCTAATGAGTTTTCTAGTGCTACTATATCCGTGATCGCTTTTTGTTGATCGGCCTTCTCTTTGTTACCCAGTAAGTTTGGAACAACTAAGCTCGCTAACACACCAAGAATAACGATAACAACCATGACTTCTAAAAGAGTAAAGCCGCCTTGTTTACGTTGAGCTGAATTGACTTGCATGGAATAACTCCTAACGTTAAAAATTCATATATAAATAAAAATAAAAATAGATAGCAGTGAATGCTACCCCACCAAATTGTTTAATTCGATAATTGGCATCAAGGTCGCAACTACAATGAAGAGTACGATCCCTGCCATGAAGACAATAAGTAAGGGTTCAAAAATACCTAATGCCATGTTTACTAATGATTCAAAATCACGATCTTGATTATCTGCCGAGCGCGTTAGCATTTGCTCTAATTCACCACTTTGCTCACCACTAGCAATCATATGCAGCATCATTGGTGGAAACAATTTGGTTTGCTCAAGAGAGATACGTAAACTTGCCCCTTCGCGAACATTATCAGCAGCTTCTAATACTTGTTGTTTAAAATACTTATTACTCATTACATCTGCGGCGACTTTCATGCCATCCAGTAATGGGATCGCACTTGAAGTACAAATGGATAATGTTCGAGCAAAACGAGAGGTATTTAAACCACGAACCACCTTACCAATAACAGGAAGTCGTAAAATTTTCTTATCCCACGCTAGACGTAAATGTGGCTTGGTAAGTAACCACTTCACCCCAACAATCACCAGCACAACAGCAACAACAACCAAAAGCCCCCAGTGAACAACAAAATTACTGGCAGCCAGTAATATCTCAGTCACAGTTGGTAGACCTTGTCCCATTTGCACAAACTGATCGACAATTTTAGGCACCACAGTAGCAAGCAAAAAGGAGATAACGGCTATCGCAATTAACGTCAGCATAATTGGATAAATCATTGCTTGTTGTAATTTACTACGCATCTTTTGACGGTTCTCAGCGTAATCTGCTAAGCGATTTAATACCGTATCCAAATGACCTGATTTTTCACCCGCAGCAACCATTGAACAAAACAAATCATCAAACACATGAGGGTATTCACCAAAACTTTCCGCTAATGGATACCCTTCAATCACTTTTGAACGAACCCCCATCATCATGCTACGAATGTGTGCTTTTTCACCCTGTTCTGCGACGGCTTTCAGACACTCTTCGAGTGGCATACCCGCTTGAACTAAAGTCGCAAGTTGGCGTGTAATCAACGATAAATCATTAACGCTAATACCACGCTTAAAACTTAAACCTTGAGATGCACTTTTCTGTTGTTTAGATTTGGTTTCAATCACTTCAACAGGGATAAGACCTTGTTCTTTTAAACGTTGACGCACTTGGCGAGCATTATCACCCTCCATTACGCCTTTTTTTTGTTTGCCATTTTTTTCGAGGGCTTTGTATTCAAATGCTGCCATTTACCCTTCCCGAGTGACTCGCATCACCTCTTCTAGCGTAGTAATACCTTGTTGAACTTTTAATAAACCATCTTGCTGAATACCACGCGTATTCTTACGCACTTCTTTTTCGATCTCTTGTTCACCGGCTTCTTTATGAATCAGTTCTTGTACTTTTTCAGTGACTACCAGTAATTCATGAATACCGGTACGCCCACGATAACCTTTACTATTACAGTGTTCACAACCGGTAGGTTTATAGAGCACGAGATCATCCGATGGCAATAAAGAAAAAAGTTTCTTCTGCTCACTATCGGCTTGATAAGGGGTTTTACACTCCTTGCATAAGGTACGCACCAAACGTTGAGCAAGAACACCCAATAAAGAAGAAGAAATTAAGAAAGGCTCAATTCCCATATCACGAAGACGAGTAATCGCACCAACCGCGGTATTAGTGTGAAGTGTCGACATCACTAAGTGACCCGTTAAAGAGGCTTGAACAGCAATTTCTGCGGTTTCTAAATCACGGATCTCACCAATCATAACTACATCGGGATCTTGACGAAGAATGGCACGTAGCCCACGAGCAAATGTCATGTCTACTTTTGGGTTTACTTGCGTTTGCCCAATGCCATCAATATCAAATTCGATTGGATCTTCTACGGTTAAAATATTGGATTGAGTGCTGTCTAATTCCCCTAATCCCGCATACAAGGTGGTTGATTTACCTGAACCCGTAGGGCCCGTCACCAAGATAATACCGTGAGGTCGTTTAATAATATGTTGGAAGTTTTGATGGTTCTTGGCTTCCATACCTAAACTGTTTAAATCTAGGCGCGTAGCGTTCTTGTCTAATAAACGCATTACCACACGCTCACCATGTGAGGAAGGCATTGTCGATACACGAACATCCACCGCTCGACCACCAATGCGTAAAGAAATACGACCATCTTGTGGCACGCGCTTCTCTGCAATATCGAGCTTAGACATAACTTTGACACGAGAAACCAATAAAGGAGCAAGTTTTCGGCTTGGACTTAAGACATCACGTAATACACCATCAATACGGAAGCGGATGGATAATACTTTTTCAAACGTCTCAATATGAATATCTGACGCCCCTTCTTTAATCGCTTCACCCAACATAGCGTTGATCAATTTGATGATAGGAGCATCATCTTCTGACTCTAACAAGTCGTCATTATCTGGTAACTCTTCTGCTAAAGAGAAAAAGTCATCATTATCGGCACCAATATCTTCCATCAGTTGCTGAGCTTCTGAAGAATTGCGTTGATATACCTGTGTGACTTTAGTATCAAATTCATCTTTAGTTAATTGAATTAATGAAAAGCCCGACTGGCATACTCGGCGAATTTCACACAGAACCATTGGGGAAGGGATTACTGCATAATACAGTAACCAACCATCAGAACTAGATTCAATAACCACCGAATGCCTTTTTGCGAAAGAAAAAGGCAAACGCAGTATTGCTAAAGATTCAGGAAATAAGGTATCCGCCATTACTTTTCCTTATTTTCTCTAAATTGTTCGTAAAATGCTTGGATTTCAGCTGGGTGAATAACTTCCTTACCAAATTTAGGCAATACTGGAATAAGGCCGTCATCCATTAGTTTTAAGCCTTTCTCTGCCTTATACAGTTGCTCTGCACGGATATAGTTGTATTTACGCTGAGTGATACCATCTGCTGTCATTCCATCACGAATAATAGTCGGTTTAATAAATACCATTAAGTTTTTCTTTTCGACTTTAGTAGTAGTCGATTTAAATAGATAACCTAGAAAAGGGATATCTCCTAAGAAAGGAACTTTAGATTCACTTTCCATTGCTTTTTCATCAATCAAACCACCCAGTACCAACATTTTCCCATCTTCAACCATTACAGATGTATTTAATTGACGCTTAGCAAAACGCACATCAACTGCCGTTGCACCTAGTACATTAGACACTTCTTGCTCGATATCTAAACGAACTGAGTTACCTTCATTGATTTGTGGTACGACTTTTAGCTTAATACCCACTTCTTTACGATCAACGGTTTGGAATGGATTATCATTATTTGAGCCTGACGTTGCTCCTGTTAATACAGGAACTTCTTCACCGACCATAAATGACGCTTCACCATTATCCATTACGGTAATACTTGGAGAGGACAAAATATTTGAATTTGAATCAGTAGAAACCGCAGTAACTAATGCAGCCCAATCTCCCATCAGCACACTAACAGCAGCACCTTGTACACCGCCAAGCGCAGAAGCAAGAGCTGTGTAATCACCTTGTTCTGTAGTGGTTTCATTTCGAACAAACTCACCCTTATCATTATAAACAGCAGTAGTGGTTGTCGTATCTTTCGCTTCTTCCAAACCAACCATGGTGGCGCCAATTGATGCACCGGTATTGCTGTATTGGATCATAGCCCCAGTTTCTAAGTTACCCCATTGTACGCCTAAATTAACGCCATCACCTTCGGCTAATTCAACGATCAAGGCCTCAATCAATACTTGAGCACGACGAATATCTAACTGAGCAATCACATCTTGCATTGCACGCATAACATCTGGCGGCGCAGTAATTACTAACGCATTAGTATCAGCATGAGCTGCAATCATCACATCACTGCGATTATTTGAACTGCCTTTTTTACTCGTGCCTTTACTTGCGCTTAAATTATCTGAAACCCCTTTTAATACATCAACTAACTCTTCGGCTTTAGCGTAACGTAAATAAACAACCTGATTATTGCCTTTGGTCGCCATTTCAACATCAAGCTGTTTGATCAATTTTTTCAGACGATTACGAACTTTAGGATCACCAGAGATAAGGATTGAATTGGTACGTTCATCTGCAACCAATTTTGGTTGTAAGAAGGCAGGGGTATTTTTCGCATCCGTCGTTTTATTTAAAGCATCAACGATACGCACCATCTCAGCGGCTGAAGCATTGTCCAAATCAACAACTTCAACTTCTTTATCACCCGCTTGATCAACACGTTCAATGATTTCAGCAAGACGATTCACTACCGCAGCACGGCCAGTAATCATAATGATGTTAGCTGGATCATAATGAACAACGTTACCAGCTCCAGCATTATCATTCAGCTGTCGTAATAAAGGGGAAAGCTCACGCACCGAAACATTACGTACTGCAATCACTCGGGTAATAACAGCATCACCAGTGATATTGTCTTTTGCTCCCAGAACTGGAACCGCCGATGTTTTTGCATCTTTATCTTTAATGACTTTAAGAATGCCAGTATCCATTTCAACGACGGCATACCCATACACTTCTAATACACTAAGAAAGAATTGATAATATTGCTCTTCATTTAATAGATCATAACTACGTACATCTACTTTGCCTCGAACAGAAGGATCAACAATGATGGTTTTCTCTAAATTACGACCAACAATATTGATAAACTCTTGAATATCTGTCCCTTTAAAACTTGCACTAAAATCATTTGCGATGGCTGATGTCCACACCATGCTACTCGCAAGTAATAAGGCTCCCTTGCCTATCCACTTTTTCACAACATACCCTTATTCATTTCTTTATTGAGCGCTTATAACCCGATAAAAATGTCATGTAATTGTCCATCACGTTGGACGGTTAAATTAAGCTCTGTCATTTCTGACATATTTTTCCACAATGCGCTCATGGCTGATGGGTTAGTTAAATCAATCCCATTTAAACTAGTTGCAATATCACCAGGCTTTAAGCCTACCGAATCAAATAATTTACGATCTTTACCTGGGTTAACTCGATAACCTGTAATATTGCCATTGCTCGACACTTGTGAAAGACGAATATATTTCAGTACCGATTGTGGATTTTGAGCCATCTCCCGACGAATTTGGTCTAATTCATCTTGATTTGAATTTTGGCGATTATTGCCTAATACAGTACCTGAACTACCTGTTGCATTACGCTCAGTAGATATTTTGCTGTATTTCACCCCTTCTAGCATTAAGGTTTCATCACGACCATTATTTGCAATAATAATACGATCAACACTGATGGCTTTCACTGTCGCTTGTGTACCATCAATCGTTTCTTCAAGGCCATAGGTATTCTGTTTACCACGATTCGCGATCACGGCTAAACTTAACGCAGGGTTTGAGCTTGCCACAACACCAGATAATGTAAGATTAAGACGAGTTTTAGGTGCATCTTTAATTTCAACGGCCTTGGGTTGTTCTATTTTCTTACTTGGATTAAATAACCCAAAGACTTGGCCATTTAATAAACCAGATAATGAATCCTCATCATTATTTTTCTTTGCTAGTGAGTTTATTGATGATGCTTTTGGCTCCCATTGAGAAACCGATGTTTGTGGTGCTAACATAGACCAAAAAAGAGCCCCACATATCCACGCAAAACAAGCCACCAAAGTAACAGTTAACCCTTTTGAAATCGCAGATTGGTATGCTGACCAATATTGAGACATCCTCTCAATTTTCATATTAGCTCTCATTAGACTCTGATCTTCCTTTCTATGTCTGCAAAACAATTAAATAGCGACATTTGAATAAATTATAAAATAACAATATACAATTACTGATAATGATTTCGTTTTCTTATTATTCCTCGAAGCCACATCACGTTATCCAATAAATCGACCTTATATTAGAGCATTATTTTTCAGTAATGACCCTAATTGGATACAAATTTTGATTAATTCCCCCCAAAAAGATTGAAAAAAAATATCTCGACACCATTTACATAAGCAGATACTAAGACATTAGGTACCCATAATGAGTTCCAAATCCAATACTAGCGATGGCATCAGGCTCGATAAATGGCTCTGGGCAGCTCGTTTTTATAAAACACGCTCTATTGCTCGTAATATGGTCGATGGCGGTAAAGTTCAATATAACGGCCAACGCTCCAAACCAAGTAAACTGGTTGAAGTTGGCGCTGAAATTAAACTTCGTCAAGGCAACAACGAAGAGCTCACTGTGATCATCGAGATCGTATCAGATCAACGCCGTGGCGCACCCATTGCACAAACACTTTATAAAGAAACTACTGACAGCATTAAACATCGAGAAGAAAATGCCAAATTACGCAAACTTAATTCTCTCGGTAGCCCACATCCAGATAAGCGTCCTGATAAGAAACAACGACGCGATATCATGAGATTCAAGCAACAATAATCGCTATACTGTGCGCAACAACAATCCTTAAGACAATTGCTGGAGTATTTCATGGCAAATAACACACTGCATCGCTACTTATTTGAAGATTTATCTGTTCGTGGTGAATTAGTTCAACTAGACGATGCTTACCAACAAATTATTTCTAGCAAGGAATACCCAAAAGCAGTACAAAACCTTTTGGGTGAGCTATTAGTTGCCACTACCTTATTAACAGCAACCTTAAAATTTGAAGGTTCAATCACCCTTCAGCTTCAAGGTGACGGTCCTGTTTCTCTTGTGGTAATTAATGGCGATAACGACCAAAAAGTTCGTGGTGTCGCTCGCTTTGATGGCGAAATTTCTGATGACGCTACACTGCACCAATTAATGGGAAAAGGTTACCTAGTTATTACTATCGCACCAAAAGATGGTGAGCGTTACCAAGGTGTTGTTGCACTTGACGGCAAAGATTTAGCTGCATGTTTTGAAGGATATTTCGAGCGTTCAGAACAATTGAAGACTCGCTTATGGTTGCGCCTAGGGGAATTTGAAGGCAGGCCTCATGCTGCAGGTATGTTGCTACAAGTTATGCCTGACGGTACTGGTTCTTCTGATGACTTCGAGCACTTAGAACAACTGACAGATACCATTAAAAATGAAGAACTGTTTGGTCTAGAAGGCGAAGATGTTCTGTATCGTTTATATAACCAAGATAAAGTGCAATTATTTGAACCTCAACATGTAGAGTTTTTCTGTGGTTGTTCTCGTGAGCGCAGCGCAGGTGCAATCGTTACGATTGAAAGAGCTGAAGTTGATGACATCGTAAAAACAGAAGGAAAAATTTCTCTGCATTGTGATTATTGTGGCACAAGTTACGATTTTGATAGTATCGATGTTGCTCATATTTTTGAAGAAGCGACAAAAGGTAATGACACCGTTCATTAATTTATCATATAGAATAAGTTACTTATTTTGTCTAAAAGCCAGCCATTAGGTTGGCTTTTTTTATAACTAAATTTGATATAAAACACCTTTTTAATTCCACTTATCCACACTTAATTTTGCTTAAATAATAATCAATTACATCTAGCGCAAACGATTTCTTTAAGAGTAGAATAGGGCTATTGCTATTTTGTGATGATGATTAAACAACAACTACTACTTTATAGTTAATTTATGATTTATCTCCCTGTTTTCAATTTACCGCATTGATAGCATGTTTAGCAGACAATAAATAATTACAAAATATTAAAAATATTAAAATCCCTACAAAATTCCTTTAAGGAGCTCCTATGACTGTTATGGAACACAAAAAAGCGACGCAGCTTGATCTGACTAAACATGGTCTAACTGGTGTTACTGACGTACTGCGTAATCCAAGTTATGAACAACTGTTTGAAGAAGAAACACGTCCAGACCTAGAAGGCTATGAGCGTGGTGTAATGACAGAGCTTGGCTCCGTTTCGGTAGATACAGGGATCTTTACTGGCCGTTCACCAAAAGATAAGTACATCGTGAAAGATGACACGACTAAAAATACATTATGGTGGTCTGATCAAGGTAAAAACGACAATAAAGCTATCACACCAGCAGTTTGGGATGATCTAAAAGCCCTAGTAACAGAACAACTCTCTGGTAAGCGTCTGTTTGTTATTGATGGTTACTGTGGTGCAAACCCTGATACTCGTTTAAGTGTTCGTGTTATCACTGAAGTAGCATGGCAAGCACACTTCGTGAAAAACATGTTCATTCGACCAACAGAAGAAGAACTAGCAACGTTTGAACCCGATTTTGTGGTAATGAACGGTGCAAAAGCAACCAACCCTAATTACGTAGAACACGGATTAAATTCGGAAAACTTTGTTGCTTTCAACTTAACAGAGCGCGTACAAATCATCGGCGGTACTTGGTACGGCGGTGAGATGAAAAAAGGTATGTTCGCAATGATGAACTACCTTCTTCCACTCAAAGGCATTGCTTCAATGCACTGTTCTGCCAATGTCGGCGAAGAAGGTGATGTTGCGGTATTCTTTGGTTTATCTGGTACAGGTAAAACGACACTTTCGACTGATCCAAAACGCCAACTAATTGGTGATGATGAGCACGGTTGGGATGATGACGGTATCTTTAACTTTGAAGGTGGCTGTTACGCAAAAACGATTCGCCTGTCTAAAGAAGCTGAACCAGATATCTATAATGCCATTCGTCGTGATGCTCTATTAGAGAACGTAACCGTTCGTAATGATGGCACCATTGATTTTGATGACGGCTCAAAAACAGAAAACACACGTGTTTCTTATCCTATTTATCATATTGATAATATCGTTAAGCCAGTCTCAAAAGCAGGGCATGCGAATAAAGTTATTTTCTTAACAGCTGATGCGTTTGGCGTTCTACCACCAGTTGCGAAACTAACACCAGAACAAACTAAATATCATTTCCTATCAGGATTTACGGCAAAGCTTGCAGGTACTGAACGAGGAATTACTGAACCAACACCAACCTTCTCTGCGGCATTTGGGGCTGCATTCCTAACTCTGCATCCAACACAATACGCTGAAGTATTAGTCAAACGTATGGAAGCAGCAGGCGCAGAAGCTTACATCGTCAATACAGGATGGAACGGCACAGGAAAACGTATCTCAATCCAAGATACTCGCGCAATCATTGATGCGATTTTAGATGGCTCAATTGACCACGCTGAAACTAAAAACATTCCAGTATTTAACCTTGAAGTTCCAACATCATTGCCTGGTGTTGATACCTCAATCTTAGATCCTCGAGATACTTACACTGACCCTCTACAATGGGATAGCAAAGCCGAGGATCTTGCACAACGCTTTATCAAAAATTTCGCTCAATATACCGATAACGAAGAAGGTAAAACATTAGTTAAAGCAGGCCCTCAACTTAGCTAAGACTTATAATATACATCGATGAATTCTTAGGCCCTTCTTTAACGAAGGGCTTTTTTATTTTCTAGCTTATCGTCATACCAATTCAGATAAATAGCTGCCCCGATAATGGTGTAGAAAAATTGATTAGAACAAACAATAATGATCAAATACTTAGTTAAGTTTATATAAAGCCTCACTATAACTTGATTGAATCTTACTTTTACTCCACTCTTTCTATTCAAATTTATTTTCTTGGAGTTAACAATGTATACCACACTGAAAAGCCTAGGCTGGCTTATCGCTTTCTGTTTATTACTTGTGGTCGCGTTCTTATCCCTTTTGCATACTCCTTATGCGCAACAAGTACTTAATCCATTGGTACAAAAAATAACGCAGCAACAGGTCTCTTTTGGTGGAATTAATTACTCAATCCAATCTCCTTTACACCTGACGCTTTCAGATATTACGATTCATACAGAAAAAAATGAACATGACCTAAATATTCAACAAATCGATTTCTGGCTTTCACAATATCCAATACAAAACAAAAAACTGGCTTTTGATAACATCAAAATTGATGGTTTGAACCTGCAGAATGGCTTTCCTAATACAGATAAAGCCGCTTGGATTTCGATTGCTCACTTAAGTATTTCTAATCTCGATTTTGCACATAAAGGATTAGTGATTAGAGATGCTCATATTCAATTAACCAATTGGTCTGTTGATGAGAATAAAGCGTTACCTTTTGAAGGGGATTTTCAATTTTTAACAACCCAACTATATTGGCAAGGCGAGGCCTTAAATGACATATTAATCGATGGGTTTTACACACAAAATTACACGGCACTGCATGGTATTTCACTAACTTGGCGTGACAGTACAATTACTGCACAAGCCGAATTGAAAGAAAATAAATTATGGGTAATACCTCAATTTACTTTACGTAAATTTAATTTAGAATCTGATAATACTGAGGTAATCGGAAAACCTTTAGAATGGTTAGCCCAACAGAATTTTACCTACCAATTTGATCGCATTGACCTGCTAGACATCAATATCGAATTACCCCAATTGATTGCAAATAATTTAAGCTTATCGGCCGAAAATGTATTATTTCCTTATCATTTATGGCAACAAACAGATGCCAATATATCTTTCAATGCAGACAGTCTAGTCTTGAATGAATATACCATTGAAAAACCTATATTTAATCTAATGTTAAATGGCAAAGAAGCGAATATATCAAACCTTTCATTTGATATATTCAATGGCAACATTCAACTTGCAGGAAAAGTATCACCCACAGACGTCGAGTTAACATCCCTCACTTTAGGTCAGATAAAATGGCTTATTAGCCACGAAGAGATGACTGCAATCTCTCAATATATTACCCAACTTAATCTTGTCAACATTGCACAATTAGACATTAATAATATTCAATTAATACAACTGGATACTCAACAACCTTACCAAATAACAGGGTTAAATGCAGAAGGGAGCGATCTAGAACTACGTCGTTATTCTCAATGGGGACTATGGAATGGAGAACTATCATTAAGCGCTTCTAACGCCAGTGTAAACTATTTACTTACTCAACAACCGCTTATTGAAATGAATACTCAAGAAGGGTTGTGGTCGATAGATCGAGCTCTGTTTCCTCTAAGTGAAGGGTTAATTGGTTTTAATGGCAAAATTCATTTAGCTCAAGACAGCCAACCTTGGCAATTAGAAGCTTATGGTGATGGGTTACCTGTTGATTATTTTTCACAGCTACTATCTACAGATTTACCTCTAGATGGTATTACTGAATTTACTTTTAGTGGTAATGGACTTGCATCTAATCGAGACAGTTTTAATTACAGTTTTAACGGTGAACTAAACCTAGCTCCTAGAGAAATGACCACAACCAAAACCGCTCTAGAATTATGGCAAAGCAAACTCGGCCTCACTCCTGACAAAGAACAATTAACTCGCTTAACGGAACGAGAAAATGAAAGTAAGGCAAATGACAATATTGACAGTACAATCAAAAACGAAAGTGCTATAACTCAATATCCAATAAACATTGACCCCATCACTATCTTGGCAAACCGTGGACGCATCTCTATCGTTCCAATCTTAATCAAAGGGGAGGGTTTTAGTTATAGTATTCAGGGTGATTACGATCTAGTTAACCCAAAACAAGCTCAAACAACAACGTCATTGATCCAAGAATGTCATCAATTGGTACAACGCTTATTCTCAGAAGAAGTACAAGTCATTAATAACTGCCAATAACATAATAAGATAAACAAAAAATCCCCATCAATAACGACTATTGATGGGGATTTTTTTAATATTAAATTCTCAATAAATTATAGAAGTACAGAGCTTAAAAGATACTACGACTCTATTTAGCAAGAATACAGTGATACCATTCTTCGGCATCTTGATATGTTTTTTCTACTGTTTTAGCTGAGAAACCAAGTAACCGGCTGATCTGATCTATTTTTTCCCAATCACCAGAGTCAATACATTCATACAACTCTAACATTGAACCCAGCAAACCAGCACGACTTAATATTGCTTGCTCAATTTCTTTAGTTAATGATAACTGCCCTAATACTTCTTCAAGCTTACGATCAAGCAATGCATCAAGTAATGAGAACAAACCAACAATAAATGCTTGCTGCCCTGGCATCCCGTTTTGACAACGATAAATCATCAACTCACAAAAGCGTCCTTTAACTAACGATTGCTTATAAAGTTCTTTCGGTTTGTTAATTGCAGCGTGCGCGGTAGCAACAAGAGTCACGAACATTTTGATTTGTTCTTCCCCTAGATACACTAGCGCCTGCTTAAATGAAGAGATCGGTTTTTCAAGTCTCACTGATGCTGTATTAACAAATTTTAGTAATTGGTAAGATAGAGAAACATCTTGAGTAATAAGCTGCTCTACTCTCGAAAAATTCACTTCTTCACGACACACTTCTTGGTACAATTGTATCGTTAGTACTTCTTCTGGTTTTACTATCCGGTTTTTAATTATTTCAGGCTTACTAAAAAAATACCCTTGATAAAAATTAAATCCGACATCAAAAGCACGTTGAAACTCTTCGTTAGTCTCAACACGCTCAGCTAAATAATGGCGCCTACAGCCTTGCTGTTTGCGTTTTTTAACATACTCACATGACTCATCAATGCCAAGCTGCATGATATCTAACTTTATAATATGAGAATAAGGTAAAAAACGATCCCATTCAGCACCTAAGCTAAAATCGTCTAATGCAATAATATATCCCATTCGATGTAGGTGCTTTATCGCACTAAATAGCTCATCGTTAGGAATGCAGGTTTCTAATACCTCAACTACAATTTTACGCTTCGGAAAAGCGGTAGGGTAAAGAGAGATCAAAGATTCTTGAGGGAAATTGATAAAACTGCGAGGAGATTCCAAAGCAGGATTTCGGCCTGCTGACATGAAATTTTCAACCAACAATCGACATGTCGCTTGATTCGCTTCTATATTAGGAAACGCATTATTTTCACCATCTCGAAAAAGTAGCTCGTACCCTATCGTTTGTTTTTTCCGATTAAGTATCGGTTGTCGAGCAACGTATGAATACATAACTTGAAAGTATTATCCTGTGAAAATATAAATACAATAAGACATCTTATCGGCACTATCATTATATTCTTAAGACAAATAATGAAGTGGACTATCGTGGGTATAATAATAGAATACTACAGAAAAAAATATGCGCTTGATTAAATCCTGTGCGAGAACTATTCAAAATATGATATTCATTTTATTATTATTTGTATAATAGCATTAATTACCTATTTATCATCACTCGGTGAGTCTAATGAAAGAAACCACGTTTATACAAGAATCGCATTACCTTGAGACAATGAAAAATCAAGTCTCTCCCTTCTGGGAAAAGCGACAACATGGTTTTTATCAAGGACAAAAAGGAGTGCAGTTACACTGGGTCAGCTTTACTAGCCCAACACATCAAAAAGCAATAATGGTTGTTAATGGCCGCATTGAAAGTGTTCATAAATACCAAGAGCTATTTTACGATTTATTTTGCCAAGGTTATGACATTTACTCATTTGATCATCGTGGGCAAGGTTTATCTGATCGTTTAACAGAAAACAGTGACATTGGGCATATTGAAGATTTTTCTGATTATGTTATTGATTTAGATAGCATCACTAAAAAGCTGATCACACCAATGAATTACCAAGATAGCTACCTACTTGGTCACTCTATGGGAGGAGCAATTGCCACTCAATATGTTGAAAATCATGAACATCCATATACTGCATTAACTTTAAGTGCCCCAATGCATGGTATTCATATACAGCCTTGGTTAAAGCCACTGGCAGGTACTATTAGTCGCTATTTAAGCCAACGTACTTCTCAACCATCGTATGCGTTCGGCCAAGCTCCATATCATGCAAAACCTTTTTTAAATAATTTACTTACTACGTGTGAAATTCGCTATCAATGGTTCAGGGCTCTATATGCTGTTAAACCCGAACTTCAAATTGGTGGAGCAAGTAATCATTGGGTAAATCAAGGATTAATAGGGGCAAAACTCTGTATTGAACACGCCCATTCATGCGTTATTCCCACCTTATTATTACAAGGTGAAAACGACCGTATTGTTGATAATAATGCTCATATTGAATTTCAAAAAAGAGCTCCAAATTGCCAATTAGTCACAATAAAAGAAGCAAAGCACGAACTGCTTTTTGAATCTGATACTTGTCGCAATCAAGCTTTATCTGAGACTCTCAATTTTTTCCACCAACATAATAAGTAAACGATAAATGTAATATAGAGCTAAAGTAAAAGAGGAAAAGCAATCTTATTATCTTTACCCTCTTTTTTCTTTATAAAGTGACGTAAACTGAACTCAGTTATTTTTAAATCTATTCTTTATTTCTGAGGCTTTATGATTACTATCGTTGCATCTGATCTTGACGGCACCCTACTGACTCCTGAACACAAAATTGCTGATTTCACTAAAAAAACACTTAATAAACTGCACCAACAAGACCTGACCTTTATTTTTGCAACGGGTCGTCACCACATTGATGTGGGTAATATTCGTAACGATGTGGGCATTCCTGCTTACATGATCACATCCAACGGTGCTCGCGTTCACGATACTGATGACAATCTTGTTTACAGTAAAAACCTTCCTGAACATTTAGTTCCACAAGTATTGGACCTACTAAAACATGATGAATTGTTATCTATTCATATGTACTCAGATGATAAATGGTTTATTCATAAAGAAGACGAAGAGTTGAAAAAATTCCATGACAGTGGCTTCACTTACACTTTATTTGATGTTGAAAACCCGCCCGTTGAAAACATGGCAAAAATTTTCGTGACCATGCCAGAGCATGAATATTTGGTGCAATATGAAACTAAGCTAAAAGCACACTTTGGTGACCAAGTAATGGTCGCATTCTCCACACCCTGGTGTTTAGAAGTGATGGCCTCAGAAGTATCTAAAGGTGCTGCATTAGAAGCGGTGGCTAAGTTACTTGGTAAGACATTAGATAACTGCATCGCGTTTGGTGATGGCATGAATGATTATGAAATGCTGCATATGGCCGGTAAAGGGATCGTGATGGGAACATCGCATGAGAAAGTAAAAAAAGCATTACCAAACAATGAGGTTATCGGCTCATCTGCCGACGAAGCCGTTGCCCATTACTTAGAAAATTTATTATTAAAATAAGCTTATTCACTACTTGGCCCATCATAGGCGAAATAGTCAACTTCTATTTAAAAACAAATAGTTAGCTAGAAATCATCAATCCAAGAACAAACAACTATAAAAAAGCGAGATGCGTAATTACCCACACCTCGCTTTTTTATTATCATCAAGTTAACGTATTATTTTTTCTTCGCTCTTGGGTGCGCTTGGTCATACGCTTGAGCAAGATGTTGGAAATCTAAATGGGTATAAATTTGAGTCGTAGAAATATTTTCATGCCCAAGTAACTCTTGAACTGCTCGTAAATTACCACTCGATTCAAGCATGTGGGTTGCAAATGAGTGACGTAATTTATGCGGACTAATATGGCTATTGACCCCTTGTTTCATCCCCCACTCAGCCATGCGTTTTTGCACATTTCGATGCGAAATACGAACGCCCAATTTAGAGACAAATAATCCAGTTTCTTCTGGTTTTGCTAGTTGATTTCGAACTTGTAACCAATGCCCTAACCACTCTTTCGCCTGACCAGAAAAAGGAACTTTACGCTCTTTATCCCCTTTACCAATCACTCGTAATTCACCTTGGCGTAATTGAATATCACGAACATCAATACCAACTAATTCAGCCAAACGCAAACCAGCGCCATACATCAATTCCATCATGGCACGATCTCGAATCGATAATGGATCATCTTCCTTTACTTCGAGTAATTGCCCCATTTCATCCACGTCGATATTTTTTGGTAATGGACGAGATTTACGAGGCGCAGAAACACCTTTAGCAGGGTTGGCCGTTAATATGTTACGCAATACAAGAAAATCAAAAAAACTGCGCAGTGAAGATAGTCGAGTGGATAAGCTACTCGCTTTCAATCCTTCTCGCATGCCTTTACTAGTAATTTGACGCACCCAACCCGCATCGACGTCTTGCCAAGACTCTACGCCTAACTCAACCAGTTGCTCAGCAATCGTTGTTAGTTGGCGCTTATAACTGCGTTGAGTATAAATACTTAAGCCTTTTTCATTACGTAAGAATTCATAAAAGGCATCAAGATGTTTTGAATATTGAAGAGGAAGTACATCACTCATGAGAAGATTTTGACCATTGCATTAATAAATAATGGAACACACTTACCAATTGCTCTAAAAAAATAGTATCCATATTGGGTTCAAAGTGACCCCCATCATGACTAGCAAACGCGATAATTCCCATTGGGTTAGACTGGCCAAGAGGCAGAATTGCAAATGAACCTAATTCAGTACTTGAATGGTTAAGCCCACCATAGGCTAATAAGCTATCTCTCTCTGTCTGACGTAATCGGCCTAAATAAGCTAAGTGGCCATTCAAAAATTTTTTAATAAAATTAGCGAGGGCCGTTTTTTCTACATGATACTTAGGGTGTTGATGATCAACAATTTTAATATGAGCAGTCAAACCCAGTTCTTTTGCTTTGTGTTCAATTACTTTTGCTGCTTGGAAAAAATCATCACAAATCAACAATTGCTTTTGTACTTCGGCGAAATCATGAAAAAGGCGATCGTTTTTAGCCGCTAATGACATAATTTGTGTAATTTCTTCTTCTAAATCACCAATACGATCTCGTAACTTATTAACTTGAACTTCAACCAATGAAATAACACCACGCTCAGGTGTATCAACTTTAATTCTGTTCAATAGTTCAGGATACTGTTGGAAAAAATTAGGGTGGTCCATTAGAAATTGAGCAACAACCTCTTCTGTTAATTGCGTAGATAATACCGCTTCTTGCTGTTGCTCCATCACATTACACTCACTCATATTGATAATTGACCATCATAAACATGTGTAGCTGGACCTGTCATAAATAATGGATGCCCAGGGCCTTGCCAAACGATATACAAATCACCACCAGGTAGAGAGACTTTAACGTTTTCACCTAATAACTCTTGCATGATACCGATAGCAACCGCACCACACGCACCACTTCCACACGCTTGAGTTTCACCTGCACCACGTTCATAAACACGTAATTTAACTTCATTTGGTGAAACGATTTCCATAAAGCCAGCATTAACACGATCAGGAAAACGCTCGTGCCCTTCGACTAGCGGACCATATTTATCAACGTCATAATTATCGACATCATCAACCACGGTGACACAGTGTGGATTACCCATACTTACCGCACCACAGAAAAGCGTTTTATCTTCTGCACGCAATAAATAGGTTTTCTCAGCTTGAGTTGCTTTAAATGGAATTTTATTTGGTTCAAATACTGGCTCACCCATGTTTACGGTTATTTGATCATCATCTTCCACTTTTAAGGTCATTTTGCCTTTTTTAGTACTGACCGAAATACTGATTTTATTGGTTAGGCCTTTCATTCGTACGAAACGAGCAAAGCAACGAGCGCCATTACCACACTGCTCTACTTCGGTGCCATCAGCATTAAAAATACGGTAGTGAAAATCAGTTTCAGGATCATAGGGAGCTTCAACCACCAATAGCTGATCAAAACCAATACCACGGTTACGATCCGCTAGACGACGGATTAAATCTGGTGAAAAGAAAATATTTTGAGTTAAGCAGTCAACCACCATAAAGTCATTGCCAAGCCCGTGCATTTTAGAAAAATGAAAGTGCATAGTTGTTCTTCTTTTTTATATTTTTAGGTTGAATACCAAAAGAGCAAGTCCCCTTAGCACCTGCTCTTTAAAATTTATATTAATGCGGTAAAATAGATTCAAGTTCCCACAAAGAGCTTAGCTCTTCACGCTTACGAACTAGGTGTACATCTTTACCATCCACCATGATTTCAGCAGCACGACAGCGAGTATTGTAGTTCGATGACATCACAAAACCATAAGCACCAGACGAGCGAACTGCTAGTAAATCATTTGCTTCTAATACTAAAGCACGATCTTTACCAAGAAAGTCGCCAGTTTCGCAGATAGGGCCAACTAAATCATAACTTTGCGCTTCGCCTTCACGAGGAGCTACAGGCACTATATCTTGCCATGCTTGATATAATGCTGGACGCATTAAGTCATTCATTGCAGCATCAATAATGGCAAAGTTTTTATGTTCGGTATGCTTAAGAAACTCAACTTTAGTCACAAGAATACCGGCATTTGCTGCAATCGCACGACCTGGTTCAAAAATTAACTCCAGTTCTTCACGCCCAGCTAAACGGCTTAATAATGCCTTTGCGTACTCTGATGGTTGTGGCGGTAATTCATCACGATAAACCACACCTAAACCACCCCCAACATCAAGATGTCGAATATTGACACCTTGTGCTTTTAAATCATCAATCAAGGCAAGAAGGCGATCTGTTGCATCAATGAATGGCGTAATATCCGTTAACTGAGAGCCGATATGACAATCAATGCCTTGGATATCTAAATTAGATAGGGTTTGTGCAAATTTATACACTTCAGGTGCACGATCAAACGCAATACCAAATTTATTATCACGTAGACCCGTTGAGATATATGGATGTGTTTTTGCATCAACATCTGGATTAATTCGCAGTGAAATTGGAGCCTTTACACCCATTTCAGCCGCAACTGAATTTAAACGCTCAAGCTCAGGCTCTGATTCAACATTAAAGCATTTAATTTTTAACTCTAACGCTCGGCGCATTTCATCAGCCGTTTTACCAACGCCAGAAAACACCACTTTAGTTGGATCGCCACCGGCAGCCACAACACGCTCAAGCTCACCTTGAGACACAATATCAAACCCTGAACCTAGACGGGCAAGTGCATTTAACACGCCGATATTTGAGTTCGCTTTTACGGCGTAACACACAAGGTGAGGTTGTTCACCAACAGAGCTATCAAATGCATTCCAGTGGCGCTCTAGTGTCGCTCGAGAATAGACATACAACGGCGTGCCATATTGCTCTGCTAATTCTGCAACTGGTAACTCTTCAGCCCAAAGTTGTCCATTATCCTTATAATTGAAATAATCCAATGTCGTCTTCCTTGTCTAGTTCAGTGTTTATTAGCCAGTGGTAATTCAACTACACTGACTACAAATAAATTATTCTGCTACTTCTGTTTTTGGTGCTTCATCTGCCGGCATGTACAACGAACCCGTTTGACCACAACCTGCCAGTGTTAAGGCACTCAATAGCATTAATGCCATCACTCTTTTTTGCATAAGATTTTACCATTAGTGTTAATATCTGGTTATGCTCTCTATAATCGCACCACAGCCAAGAAAAGCAATAGGATAAATAAGATGAATAACACTGAGTTTCACGAATTAGTCGATGAAAAACTGCAATTACTCGAAGATATGATTGACGATTCTGGCGCAGATATTGAGCCAATAATCACAGGCAACGTATTAACACTGGAATTTGAAAACCGTAGCCAAATCGTAATTAACAAACAAGAACCAATGCACGAAATTTGGTTAGCATCAAAATCTGGTGGCTTCCACTTTGCTTATACCGATGAGAAATGGACATGCTCTAAAACAGGTATGGAATTTATCGAAATGGTAAAAGAAGAGTGCCAAAAGCACGCAGATGAAGAGATTGAGTGGGTTTAAATCTACGATACGCTATCGCTAACTATAACGCTTCGCGTCTAGAAACTATAAGAGCAAAAATACGGTAACTTGATAAGTTATTTATCCATACCCGCAATTTCTGCTCTTATAGAAGCGAAGCGTCTAGTTTCTAGCTAGCGCCAGCGTATAGCTTTATTTACCAATACCCGCATGACGTAGCATTGCATCTACTTGTGGCTCACGACCACGGAAGCGTTTGAACAACTCCATAGGCTCTTCACTGCCACCCATTTCAAGAATGTTATTCAAGAAACTTTGACCAGTTTCTGTATTAAAAATGCCTTCCTCTTCAAAACGAGAGAACGCATCTGCTGATAATACTTCTGCCCATAGGTAACTGTAATAACCCGCACCGTAACCGCCCGCAAAAATATGACCGAAGCTGTGAGAGAAGCGATTCCACTCAACACTTGGTAATACCGCCACTTTCGCTTTTACTTCAGCTAGCGTTTCTAATACTTTTGCACCTAAATCAGGATCGTAATTTGTGTGCAAAGTGAAATCGAACATGCCGAATTCTAACTGACGCAAAATAAACATCGCAGATTGGAAATTTTTCGCAGCAAGCATTTTATCTAGCATTTCTTTTGGTAACGGCTCACCCGTTTCATAATGACCAGAAATAAACGCCAACGCTTCCTCTTCATAACACCAGTTTTCTAGGAACTGACTTGGCAGTTCAACCGCATCCCAAGGCACACCATTAATACCAGACACTGACGCAACATCAATTTGCGTTAGCATGTGGTGAATACCATGACCAAATTCGTGGAATAACGTCACGACTTCATCATGAGTAAACAGCGCTGGTTTGCCACCTACTGGCTTATTGAAGTTACAAGTTAAGTACGCAACCGGCGTTTGTAGTTCACCATTTTCAGTAATACGACGCACACGACACTCATCCATCCATGCGCCACCACGTTTGTGCTCACGCGCGTATAAATCTAGGTAGAAGCTACCACGTAATGTATTGGTAGAATCAAAGATATCGAAGAAACGCACTGACTCATGCCATACATCAACGCCTTCACGTTCAACCACTGTCATACCAAATAGACGGTTTAAGACCTCAAATAGGCCAGATACTGCTTTTGATTCAGGGAAATAAGGGCGTAGCTCTTCATCAGAGATTTGGTACAGCTTTTGTTTTAGCTTTTCAGAGTAATAAGTCACATCCCATAGATCTAACTCATCAATATCAAACTCTTCTTTTACAAATGCTTTTAGCTCTTCAACTTCGCGTTCACCTTGTGGTTTCGCTTTCGCTGCTAAGTCATTTAAGAAACCAAGGACTTGAGTTGGGCTTTCCGCCATTTTGGTTGCTAGTGACTTTTCACTATAAGAAGCAAAACCTAATAGACGTGATACTTCATGACGAAGTTGCAACTCTTCAGAAATTAAATCGGTGTTATCCCATTTACCGGCATTTGGACCGCGATCCGATGCACGAGTAACGAACGCTTCATAAATTTCACGACGTAGTGGTTTATTATCAGCATAAGTCATGATCGGAATGTACGATGGCATTTCTAGTGTCAGTAACCAACCGTCTAACTCTTTTGCTTCTGCCGCGGCTTTTGCTGCTGCCATTGCTGATTCTGGTAAACCTGATAATTCAGCTTCATCAGTAATGTGTTTTGACCAACCCATGGTTGCATCAAGCACATTATTGCTGAAATTTGAGCTTAATTCTGAAGTACGCTTACTGATCTCACCGTAGCGCTTTTGTTGATCAGCAGGTAAACCAATGCCTGATAATTCAAAATCACGCAGCTCATCAATGATTGTTTTTTGTTGAGCTTGAGATAGGGTTACAAACGCCTCACTCTCTTTAATTGATTTATACGCTTCGTACAGTCCTTTATTTTGACCAACCCACGTACCGTACTCAGATAATGCAGGTAAACACGCTTCATACGCTTCGCGTAATTCTTCACTGTTTTGCACTGAATTCAAATGACTCACTGGTGACCAAATACGACTTAGACGATCATCAGTTTCTGCTAAAGGAATAATAATACTCTCCCAACTTGGGGCAGTATCAGACGCCAATACTTCTTCCACTTTAGCGCGACAATCAGCAATGGCTTGTTCTACCGCTGGCTGAATGTGTTCAGGCTTAATTTGAGAAAACAGCGGTAAATCAGTAAAGGTAAGTAACGGATTAGACATATTCATTCCTTTTCTATTTTTCGTTTTTAGGATCGGCTTATCCCTTAAAGATGGTGCTTAATGGATAAAATTTCAATGGCTGGAGCAAGAGTACACACATTGAGCTATAAACTTGGGTATAATCATGTGATTCCAATAGTGAGAGTTCATCCATGCTAAGTTATCGTCACAGTTTTCATGCAGGCAACCATGCCGATGTGGTTAAACACATTGTTCAAAGCCTTATCCTTAATTCATTAACACAAAAAGATAAGCCATTTGTTTATCACGACACCCACTCAGGGGTTGGTCGTTACGATTTAACGCATGAATGGTCTGAAAAAACCGGCGAATACAAGCAAGGTATCGCACGTCTTTGGGAACAAACTGATCTTCCTGAGGAAATCACTAGCTACCTAAATGCCATCACAGAATTAAACGACGGTGAAGAACTGCGTTACTATCCAGGCTCACCACGTGTTGGTCGTGCTCACCTGCGTCGTCAAGACCGCATGGTATTAACCGAACTTCACCCTGCCGATCACCCTTTGCTTGAGCAAGAGTTTCATCGTGATCGCCAAGTGTCTATTTATAAAGAAGACGGCTTTGCACGACTAAAAGCAAGCCTTCCTCCAAAAGAGCGCAGAGGGTTAGTCTTAATCGACCCACCTTATGAGCTTGCAAAAGAATATTATGATGTCGTCAACGCAATTGGCCAAAGCCACAAGCGTTGGGCTACAGGCATTTACGCGATTTGGTATCCAGTGGTTAATCGTTGTGACATCGACGATATGATTAAAGGGCTTAAAAAATTAGATATCCGTAACATTCTACAAATTGAGTTGGGTGTTTCTGCGGATACTAACGAGCGTGGCATGACAGCGTCTGGCATGATCGTCATTAATCCACCTTGGAAATTAGAAAGCCAAATGAACACTATTTTGCCTTTCTTAAAAGAAGCAATTGCACCAGCAACAGGTCACTTTAAAGTAGAGTGGATTGTTCCAGAATAAAAAATAAGGGTTCAGGTCGGTCGCAAGCTCCCTCAAAGGATTCAGGAAAAGCAGATAGCATTGCTCAGTTTTATCTCTTTCCTGAAACCTGCAAGCGAAGCGACCTGAAACCTAGTAGACCTTGAAGCTCTTATACCTTGAAAAAATAAAATTTGGTCGCATTTCATACATAGTATGTAAAAAAATTAATACCAATGTAATTAATTAGATAATGATTGGCATTGGTATAACACTTATTGGAGAGAAAGTAATGGCTACTCATTTTGATTATATTTGTATCGGCGGTGGTTCTGGCGGTATCGCATCAGCAAACCGTGCGGCTATGCACGGCGCAAAAGTTGCTCTTATTGAAGCGCAAGATCTAGGCGGCACGTGTGTAAACGTAGGTTGTGTTCCTAAGAAAGTAATGTGGCATGGTGCACAAGTTGCTGAAGCTATCAATCTATACGCTGAAGATTACGGCTTTGATGTTGAACTGAAAAAATTCAACTGGAGCAAAATGGTTGAAAACCGCCAAGCTTACATTGGTCGTATTCACCAATCTTATGATCGCGTTCTTGGTAACAACAAAATAAACGTAATTAAAGGTTTCGCTAAGTTTGTAGACGCAAACACTGTTGAAGTAAATGGCGAGCACTACACCGCTGATCATATCCTTATTGCTGTTGGTGGTCGTCCAACAATCCCTAATATTCCAGGCGCTGAACACGGTATTGATTCAAATGGTTTCTTTGAGATCACTGAACAGCCAAAACGCGTTGCGATTATTGGTGCAGGTTACATTGCAGTAGAAATTGCCGGTGTACTTCATTCTTTAGGCACAGAGACTCATTTATTCGTTCGTAAAGAGTCTCCACTTCGTAGCTTTGACCCAATGATCATCGATACGCTAGTTGAAGTAATGAACACAGAAGGCCCAACTCTTCATACTCACTCTGTACCAAAAGAAGTGGTTAAAGAAGCGGATGGCAGCCTAACACTTCACCTAGAAAATGGTGAAACACAAAATGTTGATACCCTAATCTGGGCAATTGGTCGTCACCCTGCGACTGACGCAATCAACTTAGAAAAAACAGGCGTTGCTACTAATGATCGCGGTTACATCAAAGTAGACGAATACCAAGAAACTAACGTGAAAGGCATCTACTGTGTCGGTGACATCATGGAAGGCGGCATCGAGCTAACTCCTATCGCGGTTAAAGCAGGTCGTTTACTGTCTGAGCGTCTATTTAATGGTCAAACAAACGCAAAAATGGACTACTCATTAGTTCCTACTGTTGTGTTTAGCCACCCACCGATTGGTACGATTGGCCTTACTGAACAAGAAGCTGACGAGCAATACGGCAAAGACAACGTAAAAGTGTACACATCAGGCTTCACCGCGATGTACACAGCAGTAACTAAGCACCGTCAACCGTGTAAGATGAAACTGGTTTGTGCTGGTGAAGACGAGAAAGTTGTTGGCTTACACGGTATCGGTTTCACGGTTGATGAAATGATCCAAGGTTTTGCAGTAGCAATGAAAATGGGCGCAACTAAGGCTGATTTCGATGCAGTTGTTGCTATCCACCCAACAGGTTCTGAAGAATTTGTTACTATGAGATAGTCTACTTTTAGACTGTTTTAACTATAAAAAACGCCGCCAATAGTTAATATTGGCGGCGTTTTTGTTTGTTCTCTATCTCACATTAAAATTTAATGCGAGTGATCATGGTGATGGTTATGACCGCAACCACATACTGGTGCAGCGATCACGCTTTGTAGGGGGTGAAACTCCATTTTTTCTTGCAGAGCTTCTGGCGTTAACGAGTTTATTAACTGCATATTTCCCATATTCACCGCATCCACATTACCCAACTCACGCTGCGCTTTAACCACTTCAACAAACTGACGGCTTAACGCTTCTGGTAACGTAAACTCACGAACAGCGATTAGCAAATTCGTTGCGCTATCAACGGCAATCATAGAAGTAGACAGGGTTTTCTCTTCTGTCAGTGTGAAATAATCGTCAGGAATAGCTGCTGAGTTTAATTGCATTTCAAATGCTAGATCACCAAAGCTAACCACGACTAAACAGCCGCCTTTTTCCGAAGAAACCACGCCTAGTTGCACGTCAGTTTGGCCTAATATTGCTTGTTCGTCAGCGGTAATATTCCCAAGGCCAACATAAAGCATGTTTGGTAAATCATTACGGAACAACTCAAGCATTGCACCATCACCTTGTTGGAAAGGATGATCTGTAAACGTTTGTCCAACTTGAAATTGCGGAGTGTTGTGTTCAGCCATAATGATTACCTTATTAGATTCTTAGCTCGATTTGATGAGATAAGTGTAATCTTTATTTGAGAAATGACTATCCCTGTAAAAAACAAATAACTATTACATGGGTGTAATAATCTTATTTGAACTATGCTGAAAGGAGTTTCAGTATCAGCTAATAAATAAATGGGAAACTACTATGTAATTTCCCATTCATTATCTCGATCATAAATATGATTAAACTATACTCACCCGCGCGGCTTAAACTCTAAAACCGGCGCTTTTTCACCTTCATTAATATCTTTTGGATTATTAATCACCAAAAAATCTAGTGCACGTCCTGTTGGGCTTAGCAATGCTAACTCTTCTTGATGCTCATCTTCCAAGCAAATATTTAGCGTTATATTTGAAAGTGCTTTTACACCAAACTCTTCTTCTAATGTCTCTAATGCTTCTTGTAAATTCTCAGCTAAAGACTTACTGTCCCAGCGACCTTTAAATTGGATTTCCAACGACTTTTCCTCATGCCTTCTTTGTACACATCACATTTAGCATTGATGTATTTTTTAATATTCTTACCGCACCATCTTTAAAGAAGCCCTGATTATCAGCTCCCCAATAAGGCAGTTGTATTGGCCACTTATTTTTATTCATGATGTTTGAGTCGATTAATTGCAACCATTGCTCTTTGGTCAATAAGTTCATTCCTAATTTCTGACAAATGTCAGCACTGTGTTCAAAACTAGCACGTAACCAAGGTTTACCATCTTCCATATAAAAACCTTCATCACCATTGTCTATAAATGGAACAATAAACTGATGACCATCAATTTCAGTTTGCTTACGTATCGTCACTGAATATGACTCAGATTTGCGCTCTAATTTTGATTGTACTTTAGGCGTTGGTTTTAATTTTGGTTCAGATTTCACAACAACTTTAGGCTGCACTGCCTTTTCTTTTTTAGGTACGCTCTTAGAAGATGAAGCAGCGACTTCCACTTCACGTAAAATTGAATTACTAAATAGCTTATCACTTTGCAATGATTTTAACTGTGTTCGAGCTGTTGCTATATCTTGATAAGGACCAATAAGGCAGCGATTACGTTTTGGTTCTACTTTCATGCTAATTGGTGCATTCACTTTACTTTGTACTCGTTGTAATTTATCAGCACTAAGTTCTGTGCTAAAGACACCACATTGAATCCAAAACTCACTTTCACCTGCCGCTAATTTAGGTTCTCGATTTCCCCATAATGCCTCACCGACAGGACATGAATTGCTTAATCTATTTGATGATATATCTTGACTAAAACACGTAGAGGCTAATGCACTATTTGTCGAGGTAAGATGCTTATTTAAAGCGTCTGACGCTTGAGTAGTAGAAGCCATCATCATTAGTGATAATGGTAAAAGCGTTAATATTTTAGGTTTTTGATATATCGCCATTATTTGATTACCATTTAATTTTTTATCATTTACTTAGCTTAGCAAAATCATTGTGAAAAATCCGTGATGTTTCAAATATCCGTATGATTTAATCATAATTCAGATAGCTATCCCTATAATGTTAAACTAAACTAAATCCTTACTTTTTACCTTACTATCGAGCCTTACATGGAAGTTGAACTGTTAGAAATCCAACACTTTTTGTCTCAATACCCTCCGTTTAGTTTATTACCTGAAGAAGCAATAAAACAAGCAGCTCAAAGCGTTGAGATTTCCTATTATCGTGCGGAAAGTATGGTGATTGGATTTGGTGATGAGATTAAAGATCTTTATATGGTTCGCAGTGGGATAATTGAAATTTATCGTCGTAATGGTGAATTGTATAATCGTGTCGACGAAGGCAGTATTTTCGGCCAAATGGGACTATTAATGAACAACAAGGTTCGTTTCCCAGCCAAGGCACTGAATGATTCCTTATTATATTGCATTCCTGAATCTGTATTTGATGATTTCTGCGAGCGTTATGACGAGTTTTCAGATTTTGTTGAAGTAGAGGATACCACTCGCCTAAAGCAAGCTGTCGAAAATAATAGTGATGATGCAAACGATTTAACTACCTCTAAGGTGAAAACATTATTAACCCGTGAAGCGGTAATGATAACTAAGCACGAAACCATTCAATCTGCTGCTAAAACCATGGCAGAAGAGAACGTATCAGCAGTATTAATTACCGACCCAGAAATTAATACTGATGAAGAAGATAATGATTTTGTGGGTATTATTACTGACCGAGATTTGTGTACTAAGGTTTTAGCATGTGGACTTGATTTTGAAACCCCAGTATCAGAGGTTATGTCTACCGAGCTTATCTCGCTAGATCATAACGCTTATGTATTTGAAGCTATGTTAATGATGCTTCGCTATAACGTCCACCACCTACCTGTATTGAGAAACAAACAGCCTATTGGTGTCATCGAAGTCTCTGATATCGTTCGCTATGAATCTCAAAATAGTTTGTTGTTTGTAAGCAGTATTTTTCAGCAGCAAACCATTGAAGATTTGGTCATCCTTTCAGACCAATTAAAAGATTGTTTTGTCCGTATGGTCAATGAAGACGCTAATTCTCATATGGTTGGTAGTGCAATGTCAGAAATTGGACGTAGCTTTAAGCAACGACTGTTAGAATTAGCAGAAGAAGAACTTGGAGAACCACCAGTCCCTTATTGCTTCTTAGCATTAGGTTCAATGGCGCGTGATGAGCAGTTGATTGTTACCGACCAAGATAACGCAATTATTTTAGATAATGACTATAACGACTCTGAACATGCTGATTACTTTAAAGCTCTATCTGCTTTCGTTTGTGATGGCTTAGCAGCATGTGGTTATAAACATTGTAGTGGCGATATTATGGCTACCAACCCAGAGTGGCGAAAAACACAGTCTGAATGGGAAGAATGTTTCGCTGATTGGATTGATAATCCAGATCCACAAGCCTTATTAAACTGTTCTATTTTCTTCGATTTGAATGGCGTTTATGGTCGAACTAAATGGGCAGAACAGCTAAATGGTTTCATTGTTCGACGAGCTAAAAAGAATAATCGTTTTCTCGCTTGTCTTGCTAGAAATGGCTTACGTCGCACGCCACCATTAGGTTTCTTTAAGGATTTTGTGATGGAAAAAGATGGCCGTCATAATAATTCAATTAACTTAAAACGCCGTGGAACAGCGCCCCTCGCAGATTTAATACGAGTGCATGCTTTAGCTATTGGTTCTCAAGCCCAAAACTCATTTGAACGTCTAGATGATATTATTGAAGCGGGTATTTTACCAAAATCAAAAGGGGTCGATTTGCAGCATGCTATGGAATTTATTTCATTGGTTCGCCTTCGCCACCAAGCGTTAGACGTTGAAGCAAATATTGAACCTGACAATAATATCGAGCCTGAAAATATGTCTGACTTTGAGCGACGAAACCTAAAAGATGCATTCCAAGTCCTGAGCAATGCCCAAAACTTTTTAAAGTATCGCTATAGTGCAAATAAATTCTAGGAGTTAATGATGTTTCCCTATTCTCCTCAAGAAATTTTAAATTGGTCTTCTTTTTTTAAACATAAGTGTAAGATCAGTAAAGATAAAAGACTTAAGAATTTTTATAAGTCAGGAACCTATGACGAAGAGACACCACTGAGCGACATTGATTTTGTTGCGTTGGATTTTGAGACCACAGGGTTAGATGCCAATCAAAATAGTATTATCAGTATTGGTTTAGTCCCATTTAGTTTGCAGAGAATTCGCTGTCGTGAATCACAGCATTGGTTTGTAAAAGCTCAAGATAGCTTAGAAGAAGAGTCTGTGGTTATCCATGGGATCACTCATACAGATCTACAAAACGCACCTGATTTACGCCGTATTCTGGTTAAGGTCTTAGATGCACTAGCAGGGAAAGTGGTTGTAGTACATTATCGAAGAATTGAGCGTGATTTCTTTGATACTAACCTTCGTAGTTTAATTGGTGAGGGAATTGTTTTTCCTGTTATCGATACAATGCAAATTGAAGGTGACTATCAGCATCAACGATCTAAGGGATTAATGAATTGGATCAAGGGAAACCGTTCTGAGTCGATACGTTTAGCTAATTCCCGCTCACGTTATGGCTTACCATCTTACCCTCCTCACCATGCGTTAACTGATGCCATTGCAACTGCTGAGCTTTTTCAAGCCCAAGTTCACCATCATTTCTCTTCTGATGACCCAATAAAAAAATTATGGTTATAAATTGATAACCTCTCATAAATAAAAAAGCCAATGAAGATACTAATCTTCATCGGCTTTTTATTACAAACATCTTAAAAATTAAGAACGGTTATGTTTTTCTGTTCTCATACCCATTAGTAAGCTAACACACATTACCAATAAGATAATAGTGAATGGCAGAGCGGTAGAGATTGCACCGGCTTGCAATGCTTCAATCGCCTGAGTCCCACCAACCCACAGTAGAGCAACCGCAATTGCACCTTCCATGAATGCCCAGAACACACGTTGTGGTACTGGTGCATCAACTTTACCACCAGCAGTAATACTGTCGATAACCAATGAACCTGAATCTGATGAGGTAATAAAGAATACCAATACCAGAACGACTGCAATTAATGAAAGGATGTTACCCATTGGTAATGAATCAAACATTTGGAACATCGCTAGTGATACGTCAGTTAAACCTTTAGAACCTAAAGTACCAATATTATTCACTACTTGATCAATCGCTACGCCGCCAAAGATAGACATCCAAAGAACGGTGAAAATTGTTGGAACAATTAATACTGCAGTTAAGAACTCACGCACTGTACGACCACGAGATACTCGAGCGATAAACATACCAACAAATGGAGACCATGAAATCCACCACGCCCAATAGAACACAGTCCAACCATGCATCCACGCTTCATCTTCACGACCATGAGGATTACTTAGTGGGATAATATTTTCAACATAGCCCATGATTGTTGTTGGGATCGTGCCCATTGATACCGCAAATGTCACTAAAGCAACAAAAGAAACCAGTACAATTGCAATCAGCATATTAATATTACTAATCACTTTTACACCGCCATCAATACCGCGCATAACCGAGATAACAGCAAGTAAAGTAACAATAAAAATAATCGCAACTTGTAAGCCTAAGCCACCTTCCATGCCAAACACATGTTCAAAGCCACTTGCAGCTTGTTGAGCACCTAGCCCTAGTGATGTCGCCAGGCCAAATAAGGTCGCTAATACCGCTAAAATATCAACAATGTGTCCTGGAATACCCCATGTTCTATCACCAAGAATTGGATAGAAGATTGAACGCATTGAAAGTGGTAAGCCTTTGTTATAAGCAAAAAATGCTAAAGATAAAGCAACAACGCCATAAATAGCCCAAGGATGAAGACCCCAGTGGAACATGGTTGCTCCTAGTGCTAATTTCGCAGCTTCTGGGGTATTTGCCTCAACACCAAGCGGCGTTTCATACCAACCAGTAAAGTAAGCAACAGGTTCTGCAACTCCCCAGAACATGAGACCAATACCCATACCCGCTGCAAATAACATGGAGAGCCAAGATATCATTGAGTAATCAGGCTTTGCTTTGTCGCCACCAAGACGGATTTTGCCAAATGGCGATACAATCAATGCTAAACAGAAAATAACAAAGATGTTGGCAGACCACATGAACAAACCATCAAACGCATTAATAATTTTCCATTTAAAGCCATCTAAAACGGTTTTTGCTGCTTCTGGATCAGTTACTGCAACAGCAACTAAGAAGAGGACTATCAGACCAGCACTGATGCCGAAGACGGGATTATGTACATCAAACCCCCATTTTTGAACGTTATCCTGTCCAACAGTATAATCCGTATTATCTATACTGTACTTGTCCTTATTTCTACTCATTATTCCTCACTTCGAACCGAAGTTCTCTGTTTTGGTTTAATTCAAATACTCGATTTAAAATATTTAAACACACTGCATGATCCTAACAACTGAGTAAATTATTACCAGTAAAAGCGACAAATTAGTCAGAAAAACAACAAAATAAGCTTCTTTTCTTTCCTGTGAGACGTTATTGATGTTTTATAAACAAAAAAAAAGCGATGATTAAATCACCGCTTTTAAGTTAGCTTTTAGTTGTTAGTCTTTATAAATTTTTGGGTTAAATACATCTCTTAACCAGTCACCAAGCAGGTTAATTACTAAAACTAAAGTAACTAATACCAAGCCAGGGAATGCGGTGATCCACCATGAACCAGAGAAAATATAGTTAAAACCAATACTAATTAATGAACCTAATGACGGTTGATCTACTGGTAAGCCTAAACCTAAGAAAGAAAGTGCGGCTTCCGACATAATCGCGTTGGCAATCTGTACTGTTGAAATAACCAAAATAGGCGATAGACAGTTAGGTAAAATATGACGAAACATAATGCGTGGAGAACGAAATCCCATCACTTTTGCAGCTTCTACGTATTCTTTTTTCTTCTCTGCCAATACTGACGCACGGATCGTACGTGCGTACTGTGGCCATTCGGCAACACCAATGATCACGACTAGCATGATTACCGCATATTGGCTAAAAAACTCAGTACCAAAACTTGCTTTAAAGATCGCAGATACAATGATCGCAACCATCATGGTCGAGAATGATAACTGTACATCAGCAAAACGCATTAAGAAACTGTCAATTCGACCACCAAAATACCCTGCAGACAAACCAATCACAATGCCTAATGTAAGCTGTACTGCAACGGCAAGAAAACCAATCGTTAATGATAAACGAGAACCATAAAGAATGGTTGATAGAACATCACGACCTTGGTCATCAGTACCTAGAAGGAAACGTTCATCGCCCTCTTCCATCCAAGATGGAGGAAGCTCAGAATCCATAATATCGATTGAACTCAGATCATACGGATTACTTGGAGCCAGTACTGGTGATAACAATGCACCTAAAAGAAACACCATAAATACAGCAAAACTGAACATTGCTACTTTATCGCGTAAAAAATAATACAAAAAGTCTGATGATTTGAATCGTTCCCAACGTGTTGGAACGTGGTTAGTCGTTACATCCATGGTTACGCTCCTTTCCCTGTGATATCTACGGTTGGGTTAATTAGTCCATATAACAAATCGACAATGGTATTTGTCACCACAAAAATTAGACCGACAAAGATAACGTAAGCGGTAATCAGTGGTGTATCGACACGGTTAATCGCCTCTAAGAATAAGAAGCCCGTTCCCGGCCACTGGAATACTGTTTCTGTTAAAATGGTATAAGCGACCATAGTACCAATCTGAACACCACCCACGGTTAATACCGGTAGCATGGTATTTTTAAGTGCGTGTTGGTAATAGATTTTATTTGTTGCAATACCTTTAGCTTTTGAAAATTTAATGTATTCAGAGCTCAGCACTTCTAACATTTCAGAACGAACCAAACGAATAAATAAAGGAAGCATAATTGAAGCTAATGAGATACAAGGCAATACCAAATGAGCTAAACCATCAAGAGTAAAGAATCCTGATTCCCAACCTAATAAATTATAAGTTTCGCCTCGTCCATAAGACGGTAGCCAATTTAATTCAATCGAGAAAACATACATCAGCATTATAGCGGTTAAGAATACGGGTACAGAGATACCAATACTACTGAATGCCATGATAGCTTTAGTGAAAAAACTTTTTGGGTGAATAGCAGAATAAACACCAAGAGGAATCGAGAGACAAACAATAATTATAGCGGACCCTAATACTAACTCTAAGGTTGCAACTAGCTTATCAAGAATGACTTCTACCGCTGGTTTTTTAAAGAAATAAGACGTGCCCAAGTCACCTTGAACCGCATTAGTAATAAAACGTGTGTACTTTGTGATGAATGGGTCGTTTAACCCTAAATCATCCCTCAGAGCTTGACGCTCTGCTTCTGAAACTGATTGTCCAACCAATTCACGTAACGGGTCACCCAAATTATCTTGGATGGAAAACGCAACCAGACTGATCACAAACATCACTATCAGTGCCTGAAACAGGCGCTTGACCAGAAACGTAAACATTCCTTGTCCCCTTAATCTATCCTAAAAATGATATGGCAATTAAAACCACACCTAAAAAATTACTCGTATTTCTTTTTGTTACATCTCATTTAAAAAGAAAGGCTGCCCTGAAGCTCAGAGCAACCTTGTCACTTTAAAAGAGATTATTTAACAACTAAATCACCAAAGTATGGGAAGTTCATTGCGTTTACAATTGGTTGAACTTGAACGTTAGATTTCGCACCCCACGCTAGGTTCTGCCAATGTAGAGGAACAAATGCGGCATCGTCATACAATGTTTTCTCAACACCTTGTAGCATTTTATTACGCTTCGCGATGTCAGTTTCTACGTTAGCTGCTGTAACTTGGCTATCTAGCTCTGGGTTTGAGTAATGACCACAGTTATATTGACCTTTACCTGTTTCTTCATTACGAGTCATTGTTAAGAACTCAGAGAAGTTCGCTGAATCTTCTGTATCTGAGTGCCAACCAATCATCATCATGTCAGCAGAACACAGATCAAACTCTGGCCAATATTGTGCTTTTGGTAATGTTTTCAGATCAACTTTAATACCAATCTTCGCTAGCATCGCCGCAGATGCTTGTGCTACTTTTGCATCATTCACATAACGGTTATTTGGTGCCATCATACTAAGTTTAAAGCCGTTTTCGTAACCCGCTTCTTTCATTAGCTGTTTTGCTTTTTTAAGATCGTAACGTGGCACTAGATCTGCATCATAACCAGAATATCCAGATGGACCTTGCTGACCAGCTGCTGTAGCGAAGCCTTTCATGATTTTCTTAACAATACCTTCATTATTAATCGCATGAACAATCGCTTGACGAACACGCACGTCTTTTAATGCTTCATTACTATTTTGGTTCATTTGGAATGTAATGATACGAGTACCAGGTAGAGTTACTAGATCAATACCTTTTGTTTTCTTCACTCGTTTATGATCATTTGGTGCAACTGGCGCAATCATGTCTACGTCACCAGAAAGTAGAGCGGCTACTCGTGTTGCATTTTCTTTAATTGGAACCAGTGTTAGTTCGTCAACGTTACCTGGGGAGTTTGTATCCCAGTAACCATCAAAACGATCAAACACAACCTTTACACCTTGCTCGCGAGATTTAACAACAAATGGACCCGTACCTGAAATATGTGTAGAAGCATATGAGTTACCATGCTTCACAACTTCTGATTTATCTTTACCTTCTGCTGTTTTACCGGTGTAGAACTTACTATCCATTGGAAAGATGTAAGTTGCAGTTTGCAGTACTAACGGGTAAGCACCATTAGAAACAAGCTCAATCGTATAATCATCAACTTTTACTAATTTTTCATACGGTTCAAAAATTGCTTTAAAATCTGGTGAATTTCTTAGTCGCTCAAATGTCCAAACCACATCATCGGCAGTCATCTCATTACCAGAATGGAACTTAACACCTTTGCGTAGTGTGAAACGAACCGTTTTTTCGTCCAAACGCTCCCACTTTTCAGCAAGACGAGCTTCAAAATCTAAATCTTGCGTGTAACGTACTAGGGGATCAAACACCATATGAGATAGTTGTAAAGTACCGCCCGATAGCTGCTCATGCGGATCAAGTGAAACTGGATCTGCATCATAAGCAACTGTAATATCTGCTGCTGCTGCACTAAAGCTTAGACCTGCTGCCATCAGAGCGATAGCCAATTTTGTCTTCATGGTTTTCATTGCATAACTCCTTATGCGGGAATTCATCCCTAGTTTGTTGTGTTTTTACTTATTATTAGACGGTTTATACCGCTGTTATATCTTCTCTTAAGCCTTTAAATTCCGGCATAAGTGAAATTAATTGCTTACTGTATTCATGCTGAGGATTCGTATAAAGATTTTCAGTTGGAGCTACTTCCAATAGCTTACCCATCTGCATCACACCCACTCGATCACACATTTGACGAATAACTGGTAAATCGTGACTGATAAACAACATAGTTAAATTTAACTCATCTTGTAAATCTTTTAATAAATTGAGAATTTGTGCCTGAACCGATACATCTAACGCTGAGGTTGGTTCATCACAAATTAATAGACGTGGACGTGTTGCTAATGCTCGAGCAATCGAAATTCGTTGACGCTGGCCGCCCGAGAACTCATGCGGATACTTCAATGCAGCCATTCGCCCTAAACCAACGTGATCAAGAAGATCATTCACGATCTGTTGCGTCTCTGCTTCTGAACCGGTCAACTTATGAAAACGGATAGGCTCTGCGATGATATCGAAGATTTTCATACGCGGATTCATTGAAGTATATGGATTTTGGAAAACCATTTGCATTTGTCGACGCATTGGACGACGCTCTTTTTCAGATTTAAGAGCTGTAAGATCAACCCCCTCAAATGTCACTGAACCTGAATTTGGTGTATACAAACCGGCAATAACACGGGCTATTGTTGATTTACCTGAGCCAGATTCACCAACAAGACCAAACGTTTCACCTTCATGGATATCAAAGCTAACATTATTTGAAGCTTGAACGTATTCACGGCGACTTTCAAACATAGAATCTTTCGTCACAAAACGAAGACTAACATTATCCACTTTTAATAATGGGCCTGAATATTCACGATGATCTTGGCTTTGCCCTAACCAATGTGTCTTTACATCGATACATTCATGCTCTACAGCTTCTTCGATGTAACTTACCAATGGAAAACGATCTAATTTGATATCTGAGCGAGGTACTGCTGAAATTAAGCTACGAGTATAAGAGTGATCTGGATTACCTAGAACCTTGTCTGTGTTACCAAACTCAACTAAATCACCACGGAACATTACTGCAACTTTATCTGTAACGTTAGAAACAACTCCCATATCATGGGTTACTAGCATACAGCCTACATTTTTTTCAACGCAGAGATCTCGAATAAGGCTTAGAATTTGATCTTGAATAGAAACATCAAGTGCTGTCGTTGGTTCATCTGCAATGATAAGATCTGGCTCACCAGCCAAAGCGATCGCAATAACAACACGCTGACGCATACCACCTGAAAATTGATGTGGGTATTGTTTTAGACGGTTTTCAGGCTGTGGAATACCAACCTGATTCATAAGAGATAATGCTCTCTCATATGCTTCTGCTGCTGATACTTTTAAATTCGCATGAATGGTTTCTGTAATTTGCTGTTCGACAGTAAACAGAGGATTTAGCGACGTCATCGGATCTTGGAAAATAAAACCAATTTTAGAACCTCTAACTTTACGCATCTCTTCTGTTGATAAACCCGAGACTTTCTCACCATCTAAAAAGACCTCTCCATCAGCAATAACACCAGGAGGACTTAATAAATCAATAACAGCATTACCTACTGTTGACTTACCTGCACCTGATTCACCAACAACCCCTACAATTTCACCACGCTCTATTGAAAATGATAGCGATTTCACTGCGGCATGAACACCATGGCGAGATGGGTATTCGATACGTAAATTTTTAACTTCTAAAAGTGACATTATCAGACTCCGACTACTCGGCAGCATCCTGCCCTGTCTGCACATTGATTCCATTCGAAACAGCGATAAATACTGTAACCTGATTAGGACACCAATGTAGTCAATTATTCACAAAAAAGCAACAATCAAAGAGTATAAAACTAATATATGTCATTATACTGAATGAAAAGTCATTTAAAACTATATCAAATGAGATGTTTGACTATTGTAAAGTGCTATAAAATCAAAATAAAACATACAGTTAATAACAATTCAATAAGTAAGTTATCAAGCTTAAATTTCAAAACTTTTAGATAAATACACATAATATATTTTAACATTAGAAATGATGCATTAATTTGGATACGTAATTATTACCAGAGTTTTATAACGTAATTTTAGTTTAAAGCCAGTGTAAGCTATCAAAATAAGAATAAAACTAAGTCATAGAAACTTGTAGAATCAGAGTTTAATTCAGGAATAAGTCACAACGTAAAATAGTGATTCTGTGATAAAGGTTAGAATAATATAAAGCAGAAATGAAAAAAGCCTCGTCATTTCTGACGAGGCTTTTAAAGGTGGTCGGTGAAGAGGGATTCGAACCCCCGACCCTCTGGTCCCAAACCAGATGCGCTACCAAGCTGCGCTATTCACCGAGTTTTTATTTGATTCTTGGGATGGAGCTTGAATCAAAAAGGGAACCTTATTTTACTAAGTTACCTTAAAATTAATGGGGTGGCTAACGAGATTCGAACTCGCGACCACCGGAATCACAATCCAGGGCTCTACCAACTGAGCTATAGCCACCACTAACTTTTTATATAACCGCTATTGCGATTATTGAAATAGTGGTCGGTGAAGAGGGATTCGAACCCCCGACCCTCTGGTCCCAAACCAGATGCGCTACCAAGCTGCGCTATTCACCGACAAATTTTGTTTCGATTCTTGGGATGTTACTTGAATCAAAACTGGAAACTTTATTTACGTAAGTAAACTTGGTTACCAAAATAATGGGGTGGCTAACGAGATTCGAACTCGCGACCACCGGAATCACAATCCAGGGCTCTACCAACTGAGCTATAGCCACCACTACTTTATTACGTTTTCTGTGCCTTTAATTTCTATTCCGGATGGCACGCCCGAAAGGATTCGAACCTTCGACCTTTGGCTCCGGAGGCCAACGCTCTATCCAACTGAGCTACGGGCGTATACCCTATCGGCGGAGAAGGATAATACGGATATGAGGCACCTTCGTCTAGTGTTTTTTTTACTTTTTTTATCGTTTGGTCTCTTTTTCGACAATTCCTTGCCATTTATCCTCATTTTCTTTGGGTCTAGTGGTTTATTGCAACAATTTAAGCAGATATACTCACTCAATATTTACACGAAGTTAACTCTGCTACTTTTCAAAGTACGTTTTAAAATCGATAAATACTATAAAATGGCCTTAGGCCAATAATAATAACTGGGAGTGTAAAGTGAGCTTTATGGAAAAATCTATTCGTAACATCATTATTGCAACAGTCGCTGCATTAACTTTTTCAACTACCTCATTTGCAGCAGGTAACTCTGATGATGCAATTGCTGAACGAATTAAGCCCGTTGGTCAAGTTTACCTAGCAAGTGATATTCCTGTGGTTGAAGAGCCAACTGGCCCTCGTTCAGGAGAGCAAGTTTATGGTACTTTCTGTATTGCATGTCATGCAACAGGGGCTGCTGGAGCTCCGAAAACACAGAATGCCGCTGAATGGGCTCCACGTATCGCTAAAGGCATGGATGTTTTAACAGACCACGCAATTAACGGCTTCAATGCGATGCCTGCTCGTGGTAGCTGTATGAACTGTTCTGATGATGAAGTAATTGCGGCTGTTGAGCACTTAATTAAAGGCCTATAAATTAATTCATAACTAGATTAATTACTTGAGCAATAAAAATGCCCACTAACGTCATCATGTTGTGGGCATTTTATTTCTGTTTATTTTTTAAGCAGAGCTCTAAGGTTAGCTATATTGGCTTTTCCTTTTTCCATTCTCTCTTCTTGAGTCGGTTTTGGTTTTTTCATTTCCCAATCTAAATCATCATGTGGGAGCTCTTCTAAAAATCGACTAGGCTCAGGGCGGATCAACTCTCCATACTGGCGACGCTCTTTACATAAGGTAAATGTCAGCTCTTTTTGCGCTCGAGTTATCCCTACATAAGCTAAACGACGCTCTTCTTCTACATTATCTTCATCAATACTCACTTGGTGAGGTAGAATTCCTTCTTCTGCACCAATTAGAAAAACATAGGGGAACTCTAAACCTTTTGATGCATGTAGCGTCATTAATTGAACTTGGTCTGCACCATCTTCATCTTCACCCCGCTCCATCATGTCACGCAATGTTAAACGCTGAACCACTTCTTTTAGTGTCTTTTCTTCTTTGTCATAGTTATCACCCTCAAGATCAGCAACAATCCATGAATATAAGTCAGAGACGTTTTTCATTCGCATTTCTGCTGCTTTTGCACTAGTTGATGTTTCATACAACCAATCTTCATAGTGAATATCTTTCACTAGAGATCTAACTGCTTCAACGGTATTACCACGCTCAGCGTTTTCTGAAATAGACACAATCCAATGGCTAAAACGACGTAATGATTCTAAACCTCTCCCTGATAATGTTTGTTCTAGACCCATTTCAAAACTGGCTTCAAACAAACTTTTTCCACGCATATTAGCGTAGGTACCTAACTTCTCTAACGTCACAGGGCCAATCTCACGCCTCGGTGTGTTCACTACACGCAAAAAAGCATTGTCATCATCAGGATTAGTTAGCAAACGCAGATACGCCATAATGTCTTTAATTTCAGCACGAGAGAAAAAAGAGGTACCACCTGAAATCTTATAAGGTACTCGGTTTTGCATTAACGATTTTTCGATCAAACGTGATTGATGGTTACCACGATATAACACGGCATAATCTTTATAGTCCGTTCGATTTAAAAAGCGATGGGCAATAATCTCACCAACAACACGCTCTGCTTCATGATCATCATCTTTTGCTGTAAGAATTTTAATTAGCTCACCATCTGGGATCTCAGAAAAGAGTCGCTTTTCAAATACGTGTGGATTATTTGCGATTAAGATATTTGCGGCACGAAGAATTCGGCTAGTTGAACGGTAATTTTGCTCTAATTTAATCACTCGTAAATTTGGATAATCTTCATTTAAAAGAACTAAATTTTGAGGCTTCGCACCGCGCCATGAGTAAATCGATTGATCATCATCACCAACAACAGTTAATCGACCTCTTTCACCAACGAGTAATCTAACTAATTCATACTGACTAGTATTGGTATCTTGATATTCATCAACTAATAAATAACGAAGTTTCATTTGCCAACGCTCACGTACTTCTTGATTGGTTCTAAGCAGTAAAACAGGTAATGATATTAGATCATCAAAATCTAATGCGTTATACGCTTTCATTTGATTAAGGTACATTTCATAACAGAAGGCAAAAAGCTGCTCTTGTTCTGAACGAACAATGCCTTTGACTTGTGTTGGCGTCAGCATGTCATTTTTCCAATTAGAAATACAACTCAACAGTTGACGCAATAAATCTTTATCACCATCTATTTGCTGTTCAGTTAACTCTTTTAAAAGTGCTAATTGGTCTTGGTCATCAAATAAGGAAAATCCTGCTTTTAAACCAAGTACTTTGTACTCTCGACGAATAATATCTAATCCTAGGGAATGAAATGTAGATACCATTAATCCTCTAGATTCTTGTTTACCTAACGTTTGCCCTACACGCTCTTTCATTTCACGTGCAGCTTTATTAGTAAAGGTTACTGCTGCAATATTACGCGCTTTATAACCGCATTGCTGAACGAGATAAGCTATCTTGTTTGTGATTACACGTGTTTTACCTGACCCTGCACCAGCTAATACCAAACATGGCCCTGAGACAAATTTTACTGCCTCATCTTGCTGTGGATTAAGTCTCATGAATCACCTATAAAATCAATAATGAAATATTTGTATCTATAATAAAGCGGTCTAGTTGTGAATACCACGCAAACTAACAATGAAAAAATGTAATATTTACGTTTCTTGACATAAAAACAGATTACATTTTACACATTGTGGCCTAAAATAATGAATGAACGTTCATTCATTTCATAAGGGTGATTATTTATGAAGGAAAAGCATCAACTCATTCTTGAGTCTGCTGAACAACTATTAGCAACTGATGGATTTAGCGGCCTGTCTATGCAAAAAGTCGCGAATCAAGCTGGAGTTGCTGCTGGGACAATTTATCGTTACTTTGATGATAAAGAGGCGTTAATCCAAGAAATAAAACTAAATATTATGCAACGTGTAGCATTTGCTATTCAAAAAGACGTGAATGATTCCGATCCAATAAAAACTCGTTTTCGTACCATGTGGTTAAATATTTGGTATTTTTCTAAATCTGAAAAAAATACTTTTTTAAATCGAAACCAATATGAAGCTCTTCCTGCTACTGATTTGGCTAAATTTAGGGAACTAGAAAAAGAAATGTTTGCCCAAGTTAATCAACTCTTTGTAGATGGACTTGAGCAAGGCGTATTTAAACCACTTAGTATAGAAATACTAACCGGACTCAGTTTAGAGGCAAGCGTATGTTTGGCTCGAAAACATGCCCAAGGTTTTTTTACATTAACCGACGAAGATCTCAACGCGGCAATTGAAGCCAGTTGGGACGCTATTATTAAACACTAATTTGGAGTTCTAATTAGAATGAAAAAGTGGACTTTCTTTATGTTGCTTCTTGCCCTACTTCTGTTTGGTAGCGTAATTGGCTTTAACATGATCAAACAACAAAAAATTGCTGAATATATGGCTAATCGACCTGAACCGGAATTCCCAATTACGGTTGAGACTATTAATCCATCAAGTTGGACGCCAACAATTGAAGCTATCGGCTTTATTGAACCAAACCAAGGTGTGACTCTAACAACTGAAGTTAATGGCGTTATTGATAAGATTTCATTTGATTCAGGCAGCCAAGTTAAAGAAGGTCAATTATTGATCTCTCTTGATTCTAAAGTAGAAAAAGCTAACTTGAAGAGTACTCAAGCTCGCTTACCTGCTGCTGAAGCAAAATATAAGCGTTATAAAGGCCTTTATAAAAAAGGGTCTATTTCAAAAGAAGCTTACGATGAAGCTGAAGCAAACTATTATTCTCTTTCTGCTGATATTGAAAGTATGAAAGCGTCAATTGAGCGTCGTGAAATCAAAGCACCGTTCTCTGGTATTGTTGGTATTCGTAATGTTTACCTAGGCCAATATTTGCAACCAAGCACTGATATTGTACGTTTAGAAGATTCAAGTGTGATGCGTTTACGCTTTACCATCCCTCAAACGGACATCTCTCGTATTAACATTGGTCAGGACATCGATATTTCCGTTGATTCTTACCCGAACGATACTTTTAAAGGTTCTATTAGTGCAATTGAACCAGCTGTAAATATCCAAAGTGGTTTAATTCAAGTACAAGCCGATATTCCAAATAACGGTGGCAAATTACGTAGTGGTATGTTTGCTCGTGCAGAAATTATTCTTCCAACTCAAGAAAACCAAGTTGTAATCCCTCAAACCGCAATCACATTTACTCTGTATGGTGACAATGTGTATATCGTATCTGACGTTGATGGTGAGAAACGTGTACAACAACATGTAGTAAAAGTAGGTGAACGAGCGAGAGAGATTGCTCACATCCTTGAAGGTGTAAAAGCAGGTGATACTGTTGTAACAACAGGTCAAGTTCGTTTAAGTAATGGTGCAAAAGTTCGTATCGTAGAAAGTGATGCGACAACACCACCAGCTCAAACACCAATGCTTTAATCGGAGAAATTATGCGCTTTACTGATGTTTTCATTAAACGTCCAGTTTTAGCGGTATCAATCAGCTTTTTGATTGCCTTGCTTGGTATTCAAGCAATTTTCAAAATGCAGGTTCGTGAATACCCTGAAATGACGAATACGGTAGTAACAGTAACAACAAGTTATTACGGTGCGAGTGCGGATCTTATCCAAGGTTTTATCACTCAACCATTAGAGCAAGCAGTCGCACAGGCTGATAATATTGATTTCATGACTTCACAATCGGTAATGGGTAAATCGACTATTACCGTGACGATGAAATTAAATACTGACCCTAACGCTGCTCTCTCTGACATATTGGCAAAGACTAACTCTGTTCGATCTCAGCTTCCTAAAGAATCTGAAGACCCAACAGTTACTATGTCTACCGGTTCAACGACTGCGGTACTTTATATTGGTTTTACCAGTGATGAACTAGTATCAAGCCAAATTACCGATTATCTAGAACGAGTTGTTAACCCTCAACTATTTACGGTTAATGGTGTCTCTAAAGTCGACCTATATGGTGGGATGAAATATGCTCTACGTATTTGGTTAGACCCTGCACGTATGGCTGCTATCGATATGACGGCAACTGATGTTATGAGTGTTCTTAATGCTAATAACTTCCAATCTGCGGCAGGACAAGCTACAGGTGAGTTTGTTCTATATAATGGTAGTGCAGATACTCAAGTATCTAATGTAGAAGAGCTAGAAAATCTAGTCATTAGAACGGGTAAAGGCGAAGTCGTGCGCTTAAGTGATATTGCTAAAGTGTCTTTAGAAAAAAGTCACGATGTATACCGAGCCAGTGCCAATGGCCAAGAGGCGGTTGTTGCTGCAATTAACGCTGCACCAAGTGCAAACCCAATCAATATTGCGGCTGATGTTCTTGATTTATTGCCACAACTAGAGAAGAACTTACCAACTAATATCAAGATGAACATCATGTATGACTCTACGATTGCGATCAACGAGTCTATCCATGAAGTAATCAAAACCATCATTGAAGCTGCATTAATCGTATTAGTAGTGATTACCTTATTCTTAGGTTCATTCCGAGCGGTAATCATTCCAATCGTCACCATTCCATTATCACTTATTGGTGTAGCAATGGTTATGCAGGCGATGGGGTTCTCATGGAACTTAATGACACTACTTGCGATGGTTCTAGCGATCGGTTTGGTAGTTGATGATGCCATTGTTGTTCTTGAAAATGTCGACCGTCATATTAAATTGGGTGAAACTCCTTTCCGGGCTGCGATTATAGGTACTCGTGAAATTGCGGTTCCTGTTATTGCAATGACATTAACGCTTGGTGCGGTATATGCTCCAATCGCAATGATGGGTGGTATTACTGGTTCTCTATTTAAAGAATTTGCATTAACCCTAGCAGGTGCTGTATTTGTTTCTGGTATCGTTGCATTAACACTTTCACCAATGATGTGTTCAAAAATGCTTATTGCCAATGAGGAACCAAATAAATTTGAGAAGAAAGTCCATCACATTCTAGATGGAATGAGTGAACGTTATGAGCGCATGCTAAATGTGATCATGACTCGTCGCCCAGTAATTATTGGTTTCTCTATTATTGTTTTTGCAAGTCTACCTTTGCTGTTTAAGTTCATCCCTAGTGAGCTTGCGCCTTCGGAAGATAAAGGAGTTATTATGCTAATGGGTACCGCCCCATCAAATGCAAACCTTGATTACATGCAAAATACAATGAATGATGTGAATAGCATTCTTTCTGAACAACCAGAAGTTTCTTTTGCTCAAGTATTTACGGGCGTACCAAACGCAAACCAAGCCTTTGGTATTGCATCTATGGTGCCTTGGAGCGAACGTGAAACAAGCCAAGCTGAAGTCGCAAAGCGTGTAGGTAGCTTAATAAAAGATGTTCCAGGTATGGCAGTAACAGCATTCCAAATGCCTGAACTTCCTGGTGCAGGCTCAGGCCTACCTATTCAGTTTGTTATTACTACACCAAACAGCTTCGAAAGCTTATTCCAAATAGCAACAGAGGTATTAACAGAGGTAAAGGGTAGCCCTCTATTTGTTTATTCCGATCTTGATTTAAATTATGATTCAGCAACGATGAAAATCAATATTGATAAAGATAAAGCAGGTGCTTATGGTGTAACCATGCAAGATATTGGTATCACACTAAGTACTATGATGGCTGATGGTTATGTAAACCGCATTGACCTTAATGGACGCTCATACGAGGTAATCCCTCAAGTAGAGCGTAAATATCGTCTAAACCCTGAATCAATGAACAATTACTATGTTCGTTCAGCAAGTGGTGAAGCGGTTCCTTTAGGTAGCCTAATTTCAATTGATGTTATTGCTGAACCTCGTTCACTGCCTCACTTCAACCAACTAAACTCAGCAACGGTTGGTGCTGTTCCATCTCCAGGTATTGCAATGGGTGATGCGATCACTTGGTTTGAAGATATCGCAAACAACAAGTTACCAAGTGGTTATAACCATGACTATATGGGTGAAGCACGCCAGTATGTAACTGAAGGTAGCGCACTATACGCAACGTTTGGTTTAGCATTGGCGATTATCTTCTTAGTACTTGCGATTCAATTTGAATCTATTCGAGATCCATTGGTAATAATGGTTTCAGTTCCACTAGCAATTTGTGGAGCCTTAATTGCTCTTGCTTGGGGTGCTGCGACAATGAATATCTATTCTCAAGTAGGTCTGATCACTCTGGTTGGACTAATTACTAAGCATGGTATTTTAATTTGTGAAGTCGCAAAAGAAGAACAATTACATAATCTGAAGAATCGTATGGAAGCGGTAACAGAAGCTGCGAAAGTTCGTTTGCGTCCAATCCTTATGACTACAGCAGCAATGATCGCGGGTCTTATCCCATTGATGTATGCAAGTGGTGCTGGCGCTGCTCAGCGCTTTAGTATTGGTATTGTAATCGTAGCAGGCCTAGCGATTGGGACGTTGTTTACGCTGTTCGTACTACCTGTAATTTATAGTTACTTAGCAAGTGAACATAAACCATTACCTGTTTTTGAAGAAGATAAAGAGATCAAAGAATCTTAATGGTAAATAGTTATTAAAGGCTACTTCGGTAGTAATGCCGTTCACTTAAGGGTGAACGGCATTCTTATTCCTGGCATATCGTTGAGGTCTTGGTTTTACCATTCGAGGGAATGTTCTTTCTCTTCGCCTATCAAGTATTAAGCTTTCAGCCATCTGA
>Ga0316197_10000086_pt1 | contig 73865 bp, 66 predicted proteins | sample OudBiesiAoxic_MG_FD_204939 | JGI IMG/M metagenome (GOLD analysis project Ga0316197, IMG submission 204939) | Coastal sediment microbial communities from Oude Bieten Haven, Netherlands - site A oxic | ecosystem: Environmental > Aquatic > Marine > Coastal > Sediment | place: Netherlands... | reverse complement strand
ATTGATTATGTTTAGAGCTTGAGAAACATCCATAAAAAAATCCAAGTGCATAAAATACACTTGGATTTTGACATCTAAAAAGGATCGGTCAACCGATCATATTTACCTTAAATGATCGGCATTAGCGTATTGTTGGCCATTTTTCCGCTCATTCAGGTGGTAAGTTTACTTTAATTTGAAAGACATAGCGTTCTTCTTGTCGTCCGTGTACTTCTTGCTTAATTTCAATAATTATCTTCTCTTTCTTTGCATCAAAAATCTTTTGAAACTCTAATTGAACAAAATTTCGTAGTTTAGGTTGGTTAGCTTTTACTTGAACTACAACGTGACCTTTCTTTTCACTGATTTTTACATCGAGAGTCTCTAAGATGTCTCAAACAGTACCGATTTCACTTTTTTATTTGGCGTTGCAAAACAAGGCCATTTTCAACATCATACGCTGTGACTAATTGAAGTGCTTTTTTGACATCACCACGATATGCTCCACGAAGAATCTTACCATCAAGTGCAATAATCGGTTTTCCAAGGTGTACTCGACGTTCGTTAATCCAATTTAATAATGCTTCGAGTAACGATTCAGCAACAACAGTTCGTAAGATCCTAGCTATCGTATGACGACGAGGAATACCACCATGAAACGGACGATACTGCTTCAACCAAACCGCCTTTAAATCACCATAAGTTTCAATGTCTCTCCACCCTTCAGCGCCTGCCATTATTGCGCTGATGACTAAAAAGATAACATCAACTAAGTTATGTTTTTAGTTAATGTTAGAGCGGGTTTCTTTTACAAGTGTAAGGTGTTCTATTAGGTTCATCAGATGCTCGAAATAGAATAAAACCTAATTAGATCATAGTTGCTTAATTCAAGTAAATTTTGTTAACAAAGTGCGATCCCGCCCTGCGTACCTCATGACATTGACGACCCGTTACGTAAGTAAGAAACCGACATTAACGACTAAAGTTAATAACTTATTGATATAAAACTTCTTTTATATATTCATCATTACTTTCTCGTGTTAATTTCATATATCCAGAATTTCCCGTTAACCTTTTACCGGAAACAAAACCAATATCACAAGACGTATTATTATTCTTATATCCCATAAATTCAGAAATGAGTCCTGACAATTGAACTTGAAATGTTCGTTTGCAGCTCCCAAAACGTTTATTTGTTAACTCAATAACAGCGTTTTTATTAGATGCGATATAAACAGGTACCAAATAATTATTTAAATGAGTAAAACTACCTTTCCCTGCAGAGGTATGTGTGACATTTTGTCCATGATCTGATGTGAAAATTAAAGTCCAAGTTCCTGGAAGGGTCTCTATAACTTGTTGAATGTTTTTTAATACTTCATCGGTATAATAAACACTATTTAAATATTCATTATAAAGACCGTCTTGACCAAAGATCTTTTTATCTAAAGGAGAACGATCTATGTAAGGTTCATGAGATCCATTTTGATTTAATACAATAAAATTTTTATCTCCCAGAGAGGCGTTACTTAACCAAGTGACTAGTTCTTTATCATCAACAGGAACGTTTACATCATGAGTAAAAGATAAAGAATCATGATATTTATCAATCCATTGTTTACCAAGCATCGAGATAAAAGACAATCCTGAGCTCATTTGAGCTGAATAAAAGTGAGTTTTATATCCTTGTTCTTTAGCTAAGCGGAACAGATTAGTATTCCCTTGGGAGATTTGTTTTCTTGCGTTTGGCTTTTCAATTATATTAAAAAAGAATGGTACACTTACATCGGTAAATAACCCTCCTGAAAACCCATTGCTTATAAAACGATTTGGCTTTTTAATTTCCTTATCTAACCAAGGTGTTGTTGCTTTATTAAAACCATAAGCACTCATATAAGAAGACGATAAGCTCTCTCCCATAACCACAATAATATTTTCACTCATTATTGGTGAAATACGTTCAGGTGCAGAGCGTACCGTAGATGCCACTTTTGAGTACCCTAATATTTCTTCTGGAAGCGTATGTGAAATAAAATACCCCAGTGTATAAAGAGACGTTTTTACTACTGAGTGCTTAACATTAGGTAATCTGCCTAATGTTATGTTTTTATCTATGGTCATCTTAATAGGGTAGAATAATATTAATATAACACCCAATACGCTTACCCACCCTTTTTTATTTGATACTTCCTTTCTCATCCATAATATAAAAAGAGAAGCGACTACTATAAGAGAAATCATTAGCATTGATACTATTTGATAACGAATGACACTTGCTCCCGCTTGAGTCACTTCATTTATTTTTTCAAATAATAACCATACATCCATCGATGATGCCCAATACCCAAAATATGCTAAATTTGAATATTGAACTGAATAGATAAAACTAATAAAAATCAGAAATAAAACCGAAACGATTTTAGAACGAGAAAAAAGCATAATCGCACTAAGCAAAACACCATGAATCAATGGGTTTAGAGTATGACTTAGTGGGCTTATGTTGTAATAAGAACGCATTACAACCTCACTCAATGCTAAGACAAGCCCAAACACCATCGTTGCCAGTAGTATGTATGCGTTCTTCTTTGAAAATTTATTGATGTAATCCAAAACGTTACCTTTATTAAATATATCCATAATTCACATTACTTACTAAATCGACTAATCTGCTCTAACGCTTCTTGAAGATGTTGAAAATTCAATTCTGCATCTTTCATTGGTCGGTTAGTCTTATCTAATAATTGATATTGACCTGTTGCACCGATTTCTAAAATTGATTCTTTATCAATAATTGCATAACCACTATAGTTTGAGGTCATGATCCAATTACGATCAACATGCTTGCCTAATAGATCTTCACCTACTGAGTAGTCTTTAATGTTGTTTGTTACGCCTAAGTAATTTTTCATCAAGGTTGGCACGACATCTTGGTGACTGGTTAAATCATCCGTAGTCCAATCTAACGTTTTACCATTCACCTTTGGCCCAAACACGGCAAATGGAACCTTCACTTGAGCGTCAGTAAAGTTACTATTATGGCCCCAGAAATTCATGCGGTTATCATTCATTTCTTGACCGTGGTCACCAGTAATAATCACTAGAGTATTTTCTAAGTCACCGGTTTCTTTTAGTTTATCTAATACTTGTTTAGCGACACTATCAACAAAGTGTACACTCGTTTTATAGCGATTAAAGAAAGGGGTTGGGTCACTCTCATTATTCAATTCTAAATAATTGATATTATCTAGCATTGGCTCATAACGATGTGGGTAATCTTTCGGGAAATCATATCCATGTGGTGCATCATAAAATAAGAATGAGAATGCAGGTTTAGAAGTATCACGCTTGCTGTACCACTCTAGCCAATCTTTAGTTAGATCTTTATCTAATTCTGATGGCGAGCCGCCTTCTGATTTAATACGTAAATTTGGAATATTTTTAAAGACAGTCTGGTTAAATTCAGGTTTTTCTAGCTGTGCTGCTGTGAATATTCCCATGTCATAACCAAGTTCTTGCAGACGATCAACTAAAACTGGAGATTTTTGATTAGCTAAGAAGCCATGCCAGTACGTGCCTGGAATACCATAAAATAAACCAAAGATACCAGTACGTGTCGCGTTACCTGTTGCGATGTGATTATTAAAGATCGCACCTGATTGAGCGTATTCCCACATGTTTGGCGTATTTTCTGCGTTAAAAGTATCTGCACGCCATGAATCAACAGCCAAAATCATAATGTTAATTGGCTTTTCAACCGTTTCTTTTTCTAATGGTGCAAGCGGATAATTTAAATCACTTTTACGATTTAGCTTCATCGCTTTCTGTTGAGCAATGGCTTCTTCATTTACCCAGCCATATTTTTTCATCATGCTTGTTGATGTTGCAGGGTAAAAAGCAGGTAAATAACGTTTTACTGTTGTCACGGGTTGGTAGGCGTTCGCTGCAGCCCAAATATGAATACCGTGTGTAGCCAATAACGCAAAGAAGGTGATTATGGCAAATTTACGACCTAATTTGTGCTGAGTTATTGCAGCTGGTTTTTCTAACCAAGAGATCAAAAGGTATTGACCAACAACCAGAGCTATCACTCCACCAATCACGGTTATCCAAGTAATTAATGGAAAACTAACCACTTGGCCAGATAGTACTAACTCTAATACAACGGCATTAATATGGAATCGATACTGAGCAAATACCAAGGTATCTATAAACAGAGTTGCAATACCCAATGACGCAATTAAGGCTTGCAGCCCATTACGTAATTTTGCAGGACGAAGCACTGTAGCAGGTAAAGCAACCAGACCAATTAATCCTGCCAGCAATACCATTTGGCTAAAGGTGCCTGAAGTAATAAAACTAAAGCCAAGTATGTCCGTTGGGATTTCTGGTAAAAAAGCAAAATAACGTGTTGCAATGGCCATAGCGATAAGGCTATTGATTAAAATAAACCAACCGTGGCTATGAAGTTTCTGTTTAAATGTCAATGTATTCAAAATCATGAATCCAGCTGTAATGGGTGAATAAAAATAACTTAAATGGTGTTGTAGCCTTCGAGTAAATAGTGCCACTCATCTTCTGACCAATGAATGTGCCTTTTATTTACTTCTTTATGAAAAGAGCGAGTTAAACGTGAAAGATTATTTTCTTTCCACTCGTCTCCTTTTTGTTGATAGCATTTATCAAAATCAATAATCCAAACATTCTCTATATCATCAATTAAAATATTATGAATGTTTAAATCAGTATGATTCACTTGTGCGGTATGCATCTTACCAATCTCAGCTCCTATTTTTTGATATATTTCTTTAGAGAGTGATTCTTCTTGTAAAATAGCCACTAAATCTCGTGCATGAGGGATCTTCTCACTTAGTAAATCGGCTTGGTAGCAAAAAGTACGTTTAACCGAACGAGCTGCAATGGGCTTTGGAACATTAACACCCGCCTCTATTAGAGTATTGAGCAATTGAAACTCTTGGTAACTGCGTGTTTTTTCCCAACCTGTGAATATGTAATGATCTTTTACTAACTTTCCAAATAATCCACCACGACGATAATGACGCAGTGCTGCATCCATGGTGTCTAATGCCACAAACCATGTCGTTCCTCTACCTTGAGCTGAACCGATTACTTTATTTTTCTGTTGCCAATATTCAGGGTTACAGCACTGCTCTGGCGAGTCGATTAAGATTGAGTCGTCATACCAAATGGTTTGCTTTTTTGTTTGGATTTTTTGCATGTTACAGGTACTCCAATATTAAACATTAGAGACTATACGCTGCGCTAACTAGACCGCTTCGCTTCTAGAAACTATAAGTGCAAAAGCTAAATGCCTCTAAACTCTGCAAGCGCAGCGATCTAAATTCTGATCTTATAGTCTCTAGTTAGCGCAGCGTATAGTTTCTCGTTATGCCATTTTACATTTATGACCGTTAATAGCATAATTCTAACTCATTCTTTCTGGGTAAACATCTCTATGGCTTTATTCACTTCTGCCCCTGATTCTTTATGTATTCTGCGCTTATCTGCCATTGGTGATGTTTGTCATGCTGTTGCAGCAGTTCAAGCGATTCAAAAAGAGTGGCCAACGACCAAGATCACTTGGATTGTGGGAAAAATAGAAGCGCAATTAATTCATGATTTACCCAATATAACCGTAATCCCATTTGATAAAAAATTGGGGTTAAAAGGCATGAAAGCAATTTGGGCACAGCTGAGCAATCAACGTTTTGATGCACTGGTTCATATGCAATTAGCTTTACGTGCTAGCGTATTAACTGTTGGAATTAAAGCTAAATATAAAGTGGGTTTTAACCGTAAACGAGCGAAAGAAGGCCAATGGCTTTTTACTAATCGTAAAATTGAAGATACTGCCTCAGCACATGTTCTCGACAGCTTTTATTCTTTTATCGAGTATTTAGGTGTACCAAAAAATAAACCAACTTGGAATATTCCACTATCTGAGGCTGATTTATCTTTTGTTGATTCCAATATTTCAAACGATAAGCCCTATGTGGTTATTTCCCCAGCTGCAAGTAAAGATGAGCGTAATTGGCTCACCGAGCGATACGCTCAATTAGCAGATTGGTTAAATGAACATAATTACCAAGTGGTACTGTGTGGTTCGCCAAGTGAAAGAGAAAAAAAATTGGGCTCGAATATTGAATCACTTGCCCAATCTCCGCTTATCAACTTAATCGGAAAGACTTCATTAAAACAATTAACTGCAACATTAAACCAAGCACTGGTTGTGATTGCTCCTGATTCTGGTCCTGCACATATTGCTACAACACAAGGCACACCAGTTATTGGCTTATATGGCCATAGTAACCCAAAACGAACAGGGCCTTATAACAGCTTATCTTATGTCGTCAGTGTCTATGAACAGCATGTGACTCAACAACAAAACAAGTCCATTGATGAACTAAAATGGAGTACTCGTGTGAAAGGCGATCATATAATGCAGGATATAACTCTTGATATGGTTACCCACTCATTTCAGCAACTGGAAATCATCCTAAACAGCACCGAAGAAGGGAAAAAATAATGACAACATCATCTCCAACCTTAGCGGTTGCGCTTATTGTTAAGAATGAATCAAAAAATTTAGATGCTTGCTTAAAGACTGTCGCTCAATGGGTTGATGAGATTGTAATCCTTGATTCAGGCAGTACTGATGAAACAAAAGAAGTTGCTTTAAAATATACCGACAAGTTTTTTGTTAATGCGGATTGGCCAGGGTTTGGGCCTCAACGTCGTCTGGCTCAAGAGTATGTTGATTCTGATTTTGTTCTTTGGCTTGATGCTGATGAACGTATTACTCCTGAACTGCAAAAAAGCATTGAGCAGGCAGTCAAAGAGAATAAGCCCAATACGCTGTATAAGATCTGTCGTTTAAGCTGGGTATTTGGTCGTTATATTCGTCATTGTGGTTGGTATCCTGATCGTGTTGTGCGCTTATACCCAACAAAATTAACCCAGTATGATGATTCTCTCGTGCATGAGAAAGTCATCACCACAAAAGAGATGCAGATAGAAAACCTGCAAGGTGATGCTATTCATTACACCTACAATGATTTACAGCATTATCTTGTAAAATCAGCAGGATATGCGGCGGCTTGGGCAGAACAAAGAGAGAAGCGTGGAAAAACAAGTAGCATTAGCCAAGGTATTATTCATGCCTTTGCTTGTTTCCTTAAAATGTACGTAATTAAAGCGGGATTTTTAGATGGCAAACAAGGCTTTCTACTATCGTTATTATCAGCGCATTCTACTTTCGTAAAATACGCTGACCTATGGATTAAGACAAGTACTGAGCAACCCAAGGATTAAGGCTTTCTAGAGTCTGATTAACATTAATCAGGCTCATATCCGACTCTTTCTCTGCATTGCCACATTTTGGTGGAGAGAAAGCAAGATGACGTGATTCACTGTTAATTGGCAACCAACGTAATGGTGTTGATGAACGCTTACTTGGGAAGAAACCAACTGTCGGAACATCAAGTGTCGCTGCAATATGCAATGGACCGGTAGAGCCCGCAATAAAGACATCAGCACAAGCAATTGAGCGCGTAAAATCAATCAAACCATCATTTTTCTCATAAAGCACTGCGTCTTTATCTTTCGCCTTAAGTAAGCTTTGTAATTGCTGAGCTTTCTCTTCTTCCCCTGGGCCAGCAGTTAATACAACCTCATAATCACCCTCGATCCCAATAATAAGATCACAATATTGTTCTAGCGATAAATTATTGGCTGAGCCACCAGTTCCTGCATGAATATAGATCCATTTCCTCGAACTATTCAGCCCCAATTGTTGAGATAGTTTTTCTTTTTGTTGTGTAATATCAGCAGAAGAAAATGATAAATAAGGTGCTGTTGATTCAACAGGCGTTACCCCTTGTCGGGATAAGAATCCACGGACCAAATCTAGGTTATATTGATATTCAGGCTTTAATGATTGCGAGCGTTTCTGCTTTACTCTATGTGTATAAAAGATCTGAGCAAGCTTAGTTGCAGGGGCTAATCGATAAGGGATATTGGCTTTGAAAACCAACAAGGCATTATACGTGGTTGAAAATAAATTAATCGAGGCATCAAATCGATGGCTCTTAATTCTCTTTATTAATGCTTTATTATCTACTTTCGAGGCTTTCTTTCCACAATCAACAATTACCTCATCTATCCATGGACAAAGCTTTGCTAGCTCAACCGTATAAGATGGCACTAATGCGGTAATATGGCATTCAGGTAACGAGTTTTTCAACATAGCAAAACTTGGCCACGCTAACATGAAATCGCCGATTTTATCATTACGAATAACTAGTATTTTTTTCATTTTCTTCCCCACCAATAGACAAATCATAATAGCTGAAATCGACTTAATAGTTAAATCAAGTTCAATTTGATAAACTGAATCCATCTCTCTTAAATGCACATTGGCGATAAAAAATGGAATCTATTGTTATCTATCCTGGCACGTTTGATCCAATTACTAATGGACACTTGGACTTAATTAAACGTACTTCAACTATGTTTAATCACATCATTGTCGCTGTGGCTGCAAGTCCAAGTAAGAAAACATTGTTTACCCTTGAAGAGCGCGTTGAATTAGTTAAGCAATCAGTCTCCTCACTGGATAATGTCTCTGTCGAAGGTTTCTCTGGCTTGATGGTTGATTTTGCTAAACAAAAACAAGCGAATCTATTAGTTCGAGGATTAAGAACAACGATGGATTTTGAGTATGAATTTGGCTTAACTAGCATGTATCGAAAATTGATGCCTGAACTAGAAAGTGTTTTCCTTACCCCCTCAGAAGAGTACGCTTTTTTATCTTCAACAATAGTAAGAGAAGTTGCCCTACATGGTGGTAGTGTAAAAGAGTTTGTACCGACTGTTGTTCATGATGCATTAAAAAATAAATTACACGCTTAAACTCTCATAAAAAAGGCCATTCTGATATGAATGGCCTTAGATAGTAAACAAAGTATTAATGTGTGCCTTGAACTTGACCATTAATATACAGAGTCTGTAGCTTTTTATAGTCAGCCCCTAAGAGCTCCCCATCATTTTTAATTGGTTGATGATTAATCTCTAATTCTTCAGCCCATTCATATAATTTTTCTGGCTTGGCATTTAGATAGATACCTTTTTCAGTCAGTGTCATTTCAGGGTTATAGCCAAATCTTGTTACCTGGTCGGTTCCCAATAAATTATGTCCACCTAAGCTGTAATAGTTAGCTTCTGAAAGACTAAACGCATACAAGGTTGGGAAGATATCTTTATGTGAGCCAACTCGACTCTTGTCATACTCATTTGGTACTTGTTGTTGAATTTTTGTCGGTACATATAAATAAAATGGCACGGCATGAATAATAGGAAGATCATTAGGATAAGCCATAGTAAATCCTCTTAATCGATGATCACCTGTTGCCGCTATTAAGGTTGAATCACCCAGTGAAGATTGCTTAATATCTGACACAAACTCACCTAACGCATTGTTGGCATATTGATAAGTTTCAGATAAGCGAGTTGCTTCTTCTTCACCTGCTCTCATTCTCTCTAACAAGCGCGCACTTACCTTAATTGGTTTTACACCGTAATTTTTTGGTACTTCGTAAGGCGTATGGTTAGTAATAGTTAAGATGTAGATCATTAGGGGCTGAGTTGCTTCTTTTAGCTCTTTTTCTGCTAATTTAAAAGCGTATTCGTCCGATAGCCCCCACTCTCCACGAAACTCTTCAGCCTCTGGAAACGTTTTTAAAATCGAGTTTTCATCTAAGACTTCATCAAAACCTTGTGATGGTAAGTAATTCGCAACATTGCGCCACATCCCGTTGGTTGCAGTAATAAATATGGTTTTATAACCCGCTTCTTTATATGGACGCGCTGCTGCGGCTGCTACTTCAATTTTCTGAGCAGAAGAATGGCTAATAGTCGGTACATTACTTTGCCCTAACATATTTACCAGTGAGTTAATCGTTGCAGAGGTTTCAGCTAAGAATCGATTAAATACAAAATCCGACTCAAAAGCTGGGCGTAATGCACCTAGAAGATCATTTTCAGGGTAGTTATCTTCAACTAGAACATTGGTGCCCATACCTTCCATCAGTGCCATCACGACATGAGGTTTATTCTCGGCTAAATAAGCATTGTAAGGGGTTTTGAACTCTCCAGTTGAATTACCCATAACCTTAGTAAACTGAGCTTCTAAATCCACTTTGCTTACTGAGTGAAATTTATTTTGCTTTTTGTAATCACTTTTTGCCCACTCAAGCGCGATAAGTCCATTAGGTGTGATGCTATTTAAAACTTTATAATCAGATACTTGAGCGTGATAACGTTTTAATGGGTGAGATCCTAGTGTACCTCGTGCAAAAAAAGCGACGATTACAATCATAACTACAGTTGATAACGTCGTAATCCCTTTATGCTGTGGCTTCCATTCCCATTGCTGCATTTTCTTTACTGCAACTCGTACAATCATGGCAGAGCAAAAAGCGACTATCACACTGCTAATAAACGATAAGAAAATAGGATAATCAGCCCAGGCATTAGCTAATACGGCTTTGGTGTCGTCGTCGGCTAAACCAAAGATAAAAACATCTATATGATTACCATAGGTTAGGTAGTAGTAGTAATTACCTATAGAGAAACCAGTAACAAGGAAGAAGATAAGCCCTGCATACCAAGGAATAACTTTTGAAAAGAGACGATAAGCTTTTGGGAAAACAGCAAGAACGAGACCAATGAGCAGTAATGGTGCAAAACCAATAACCACTATTTTTAAATCAAAGCGTAGGCCCGTAAATAGAGCACGCCATAAATCACTTCCTCGATGTGTAAGCTCTGCCATGTCGCCAATATTGGCAAGAAAAACTAATCGACCTACAGACATTATGACTGCGGCAATAAAAACAGATAACCAAATGGTTCTACTGAGTTGTTTATAATTTTGTTGAAAATTCATGTGGTTCTCTAATTCTATTGTAATGATAGTGACGATTATAAGTGTTTATTTATAGGGTTGGCAGGTTTCACACCAAAAGGTATTTCTTTGCCCTATTTTCTCTTCTTGGATCAGTGACTGACAAATTAAACACGCTTTTCCGGCTCGTCCGTAAACATGCAATTCTTGTGCAAAATAACCAGGCTTTCCATCTACTTGATTAAAATCTTTTAACGTCGTTCCACCTTGCTTAATTGCCGTTGCTAACACACTTTTTATTTCGCTCACTAATCGTAATATTTGTGGTTGCGTTAACTCGCCAACTGGAGTTTTAGGATGTATTTTAGCCATAAATAAAGATTCACTAGCATAGATATTCCCAACGCCTACCACTACAGCATTATTCATAACAAACTGCTTTACGACGGTTTTCTTATTTTTGGCTTTTTCTGAAAAATATTCGGCATTAAAAGTATCAGTTAGGGGTTCTGGTCCTAGCTTTGCTAATACATCATGATCAACACCGACTGCTGCATATAACCAAGATCCAAACTTACGAGGATCGTTATAACGTAAAACTTTACCATTATCTAAAATCAGATCGACGTGATCATGTTTAGCGACAGAAATACTTTCATCCAGTACTCGTAGGCTTCCCGACATACCAAGATGAATAATAGCGCTACCTGTTGGGGTATCAATCAGTAAATATTTAGCACGACGACGAATAGATTGGATTCTTTGTCCAACTAATAATTGCAGCTCTTGAGGGATGGGCCAGCGCAACTTCTCAACTCTTACAATAATGGCTTTGATAGTTTGCCCTTGTAGGTGCGGTGTTATTCCTAGGCGACTAGTTTCGACTTCTGGCAATTCTGGCATTTTTGATCCTTTTTAAAATAATTTCTAGAAACTATACGCTGCACTAACTAGACCGCTTCGCTCCTATAAAAGTAAAAGCGAAGGTTTCAGGTTTCAGGTTTCAGGAGGATCAAAGTAAATACCCCTGAAATATAAAGCATTAATACACCAGTCATACATGCTCTTATAGTTTCTAGTTAGCGAAGCGTATAGCCTCTAGTTTTTAAACAAATAGCCTGCTTCCGCACTCACTGCTATCCATTCACCTTGCCAATTCTGCATCATCCAAAAGTTCGGCGCTCGATAAATAGTCACACGCTGCGGCTCTTCTTGGTTCTCTAACCATACTTCTACCGTGCTTGGTGCCGGTAACTTAGTTTTAAGGACTTTCACTGATCCTTCATTAAGTACTGTTCCCTCAAGAGTAAACCAACGATCAATAAGTTTGGTGTCTTGCTCTGATGTATTGGAAGTAACATCATGATCAACAAAGTGCATTTTTTGGATAAGGTTCGTGCCCTCAAAAAGAGATTGAACACCTGTTGCCATTTCTACTTGTTGTTTTGGTTCAAGTAAGTAGGTTTTGATCAGCTGCGGGGCTTGTAGTACGCCAATGAAGAGTAATACAAAGATGATCAGCATGTTGTTGTATTTGCGGCGTGATGGTTTTTTCATTTTAAATCCTTTAAAGCAGAGTTCAGAGGTGAACGTTGCGATTTCAGCATATGATATTTGAAACTAGAGACTATACGCTTCGCTAACTAGAAACTATAAGAGAAAAAGCAAGTGCCTCTCAACTCTGCAAGCGAAGCGGTCTAGTTAGCATCACGTATAGTTTCTAGTTTCTTTCACGTAAAAAAAAACCCAGCAACAAGGCTGGGTTTTAATATTATTAAGTTAGAACCAGTAATCGAATTACTTGATTTTAGCTTCTTTGTAAAGAACGTGCTGACGTACAACAGGATCAAACTTTTTGATCTCCATTTTACCAGGCATGTTACGTTTGTTCTTATCAGTTGTGTAGAAGTGACCAGTGTTAGCAGTTGATACTAACTTGATTTTCTCACGTGCGCCTTTAGCCATTTTCTAGATCCTCTTAAACGTTCTCGCCACGAGCACGCATATCAGAAAGAACGGCATCGATGCCTTTCTTATCAATGATACGCATACCTTTAGCGGTAAGACGAAGTTTAACGAAGCGTTTTTCGCTTTCTACCCAGAAACGATGAGTTTGTAGGTTCGGCAGAAAACGACGCTTGGTGGCATTTTTTGCGTGTGAGCGGTTGTTACCAACTGCAGGACGCTTACCAGTTACTTGGCATACTCGGGACATTGCTGTCTTCTCCAAATCGTTTCAGCTCGATATCACCTTGGTGGCAAAAAACCACTAGATATTTCTTAATGAAAAATCTAATTCAAGGCTATCAAAGGTCGCGCATTATACTAACTGAATGCGCATTGCTCAAGACCCAAAGGGATCCTTTTTGCTATTTTTTGTGTTTTTTTTATTCAATCGGTCAAAAAAACACTCAAATCCAACCCCTTTCGGCAAAAGAGACTATTTCTCCATCACCAATCACAAAGTGATCAAGGACTCGGATATCTACCAATTCCACTGCATCTGAGATACGTTTTGTTATCCTTCTGTCAGCTTGACTTGGTTCGGCAACGCCGGAAGGGTGATTATGCGCTAAAATGATGGCCGCTGCATTATAATCTATCGATCTTTTTACAACTTCTCTTGGATAGACTGCAGCAGCGTCGATAGTTCCTTCGAACAATACCTCCCCTTTTAACACTCTATGCTGGTTATCAAGAAAGAGAACATAGAAAGCTTCACGGTGACGATCTCTCAACATTCGAGTTAAATAACGTTTTGTATGTTCAGGGCTAGTCAGTGCATCTTCTTTTTCAATCTTTTCCAATAAATAACGCTCAGTCATCTCAACCACAGCTTGTAACTGAGCAAACTTTGCTGTTCCTAATCCTTTATGGCTGCAAAACTCATTCTCATTCGAACCCAATAAGCTTCTTAACGATCCGAACTCTTTTAATAACTTATCCGCTAACTCAATAGCATTCATTCCCTTAATACCTGTGCGAAGAAAAATAGCCAGTAACTCTGCATCGGTTAAGGATTTTGGCCCTAGGGCGAGTAATTTTTCTCTTGGACGTGATTCTTCCGGTAAATTCATTAAAGACATAAAACGCGCCATCTAGTGTTCATTATTTATACAGGCTACGATCAATTTTATTCTCACGCCTTTTTTATTCATTAGCCTTCGGCTAGGTTCAAAGCTTGATTGCAATTATGTTTTTGCTTATTTACTTACCCTAAGAGATTGAAGTACATCACTCTGAAAAAAAATTATGATATGGTTAGCGCACTTTACGATGAATCACTTAAAGGTAATTAGTGTCATGACATCTCTTGCAGGGAAACATATTCTTCTTGGCATCAGCGGCGGTATTGCTGCATATAAATGCGCTGAACTGACTCGTAGGCTTAGTGAACGAGGCGCTGAAGTTCGTGTTGTCATGACAACCGCAGCAAAAGAATTTATTACGCCATTAACTATGCAAGCCGTTTCAGGTCATCCTGTTGCTGACAGTTTATTAGATCCTGCAGCAGAAGCCTCAATGGGACATATTGAGCTCGCTAAATGGGCTGATATTGTTTTATTAGCTCCTGCAACGGCAGACTTAATTGCACGAATAGCAGCTGGCATGGGTAATGATTTACTAAGCACCCTAGTTCTTGCAACCGATTCTCCTATTGCAGTTTCTCCTGCGATGAATCAGCAAATGTATATGAATCAAGCTACTCAAGAGAATATTGCGACTCTTAAGCGTCGTGGCCTGCATATTTGGGGACCAGCAGCAGGTCAACAAGCTTGTGGCGATGTTGGTATGGGTAGAATGCTTGAGCCAATGGATCTCGTTCATTTATGTGAACGCTTTTTTCAAGCAGACCTTCATGAACAAAAACTGTTGGAAGGTACATCATTATTAATTACCGCAGGTCCAACGCGTGAAGCCATTGATCCAGTTCGTTATATCTCGAACCATAGTTCAGGAAAAATGGGATTCTCGATTGCAGAAGCAGCGGCACAACTAGGAGCAAAAGTAACCTTAGTCAGTGGCCCTGTTAATCTAGCTACTCCTGAAAATGTTGAGCGCATTAATGTAGAGAGCGCAGAACAAATGCATAGTGCAGTAATGAAGCATGCACCGTCTCACGCGATCTTCATTGCATGCGCAGCAGTCGCTGATTTTAAACCAAATCAAATATCAGAGCAAAAGTTGAAGAAAACCGCTGATGAAGATGGCATGACAATCCAAATGGTAAAAAATCCTGATATTGTTGCTTCTGTTGCTGCAATGACAGAGCAACGTCCATTCACTATTGGGTTTGCCGCTGAAACTCAAGAAGTTGAAAAATACGCTCGTGACAAATTAGAACGAAAGAACTTGGATATGATCTGTGCGAACGATGTCTCAGTTCAAGGACAAGGCTTTAATAGCGATAATAATGCCCTTCATTTATATTGGAAAAATGGAGATAAAGCATTACCGTTGGCCGCTAAATCTGAATTAGGTAAGGCGATTATGTTGGAAGTAGTTGCGAGACTAGAGACTATACGCTGCGCTGACTAGAGACTATAAAAGCAAGAGCAAGTACCCCTGAAAACTGAAACCTGCTTTGCTCTTATAGGAGCGAAGCGGTCTAGTTTCTAGTTTCTAGTTTCTAGTTTCTAGTTTCTAGTAAAAATAATCTAGAACCATTAAATAAAAAAGACAAAGGAACCACAATGACGACAACAAAAAAAACAAATCGTCGTGATGAGATACTACAAGCACTTGCCGAAATGCTGGAATCTAATGAAGGCGCTTCTCGTATAACCACTGCGAAATTAGCGAAACAAGTCGGAGTCTCTGAAGCCGCGTTATATCGCCACTTTCCAAGCAAAGCAAAAATGTTTGAAGGCTTAATTGAATTTATTGAAGAATCTCTCTTTTCTCGTATCAATCGTATTATTGAAGATGAAAAAGACACGTTAAAGCGAATAGAGCTACTCTTAAAACTATTGTTAGCTTTTGCTGAACGTAACCCAGGGCTAACTCGTATTATGACAGGCCATGCTTTGATGTTTGAAAATGAGCGTCTGCGTGGACGTATGAATCAATTATTTGAGCGTATAGAGCTGCAATTTAAACAGATACTACGTGAACGTATGCTGCGTGAAGGTAAAGCTTTCCCCGTTGATGAAGCGATTCTTGCTGCACAACTCATTGGTCAAATAGAAGGTAGCTTCTGCCGCTTTGTTCGTTCTGATTTTAAATATCAACCAACAGAAAATTTTAATGAGTATTGGGCGCTATTGAATGCCCAAATTCAATAATCGCTAAAAATAAAACAGGTTTATAATGTCAAATTATCAAGCACCTCAATTTTCGACTGCACTTCTTCATCCTAAATATTGGGGTGTATGGCTTGGCTTTGGTCTTATTTTTACTCTCGTAACGCTTTTACCTTATAAAGCCAGTTACAAATTAGGACGAAGCCTAGGTAAATTAGGCTTAAAGTTGGGCAGTTCACGCGCTCATGTTGCACGCCGTAATTTAGAATTAGCTTTTCCTGAAATGGACTCAGTAGAACGTGAAACTATCATTGTCGAAAACTTCAAGAACTCTGGATTAGCGATTCTTGAAACAGCAATGGCATGGGTTTGGCCTAATTGGCGTATTGAAAAACATTTTAGCTTTGAGAACAAACAACAACTGTTGGATTTAGAAGCTCAAGGTCGTGGTGTATTGGTGGTGTGTGTTCATTCATTAAATCTCGAATTAACCGCTCGTGCGTTCTCTCTATTTGCTCCTGGTTATGGGGTTTATCGTCCACACACAAACCCTGCTTATGATTTTATTCAATATTGGGGACGAACTCGTTTCGGTCATCAAATGGTGGATAGAAAAGACGTAAAAGGCATGCTAAAAATACTGCGTAAAGGTGGTCGCTTATGGTATTTACCAGATCACGATTACAATCGTAAGCATTCTGTTTTTGTTCCTTTCTTTGCCGTAAAAGACGCCTGTACTACCGCAGGAACTGGGGTTTTAGTTGATGCGAGTAAATGTGCAGTAATTACGGCTTCAAGCTTTAGAACCTATAATAATTATCATCTTCAAATTGATAATGATATTAGTGCAGACTTCCCAAGAAAAGATGCTATCGGTGCTGCTACGGTGATGAATAAAGCGATTGAAAAAGTCATTTTACGAGGTCTTCCTCAATGGATGTGGCTACATAAACGTTTTAAAACCATGGAAGATCCAAATATCAGAAAAAGCAGTCGCTACGACTAGGTTTATCAAGGTAGATAATGAAAACCAATTTAATTACACGTGAGGGATTCAATAAATTACAAGATGAACTCACGTTTCTATGGAAGGAAGAGCGGCCCGAAGTCACCAAGAAAGTGACTTGGGCGGCAAGCTTAGGTGATCGTAGCGAAAATGCCGATTACCAATACAATAAGAAACGCCTACGTGAAATTGACCGCCGTGTACGCTATTTGCGTAAGCGTTTGGATCAAGTCAAAGTCGTTGATTACTCCCCTCAGCAAGATGGCAAAATCTTTTTCGGTGCGTTCGTTAAGATTGAAAACGAACAAGGTGATACCCTCTCTTTTCGCATTGTAGGCCCAGATGAAATTTTTGGCCGCCATGATTACATTTCTATTGATTCCCCTATGGCGCGAGCTCTCATCAAGAAAGAAATCGATGAAGAAGCGGTAGTGAAAACGCCTGAGGGGGATAAAGAGTGGTTTGTAAATTCGATAAAATACTAAGAACTATACGCTGCGCTAACTAGAACGCTTCGCTCTAGAAACTATAAAAGAAAAAGCATGAACCGATTAAAACGGTACTTTCCAAATCAGTCATACATGCTCTTATAGTTTCTAGTTAGTGAAACGTATAGTCTCTAGTTAAAACAAATAGCCTAATCACACGCTTTTAATTAATTAAAAAAGAATCAAAATGATAATAAATATAATTGCCCAAGAACTTAACGTTCGCCCTCAACAAGTTGCCGCAGCTGTTCAATTAATTGACGAAGGCAGCACTATTCCATTTATTGCTCGTTACCGTAAAGAAGTAACAGAAGGTTTGGACGATACTCAACTTCGTACCCTTGATACGCGTTTAACTTACTTACGAGAATTGGATGACCGCCGTAAAACTATTCTTAAGTCGATCAATGAACAAGAAAAACTGACGCCTGAATTAGAGCGTGAGATTTTAGGTGCCGACAGCAAAACTCGTCTTGAAGATTTGTATTTACCATTCAAACGTAAACGTCGCACTAAAGGCCAAATTGCAATTGAAGCAGGTATTGAACCACTGGCTGATTTACTGTGGACCCAACCTGAAAATAACCCTGAAGATGCCGCTCAATCGTATGTTGATGCCGATAAAGGGTTTGCTGATACCAAAGCCGTGCTTGATGGTGCTCGTGCAATCTTGATGGAGCGTATGGCTGAAGACGCTAACTTATTAGAGAAAGTGCGTAACTATTTAACTACGAATGCCGAACTAAGCTCTAAAATGGTCGATGGCCAAGAACACACAGGCGAGAAATTTAAAGATTACTTTGAGCATAATGAAAAGCTAACACGTGTCCCTTCTCACCGTGCTCTTGCGATGCTTCGTGGCCGCAATGAAGGTTTTTTACAGCTTTCTCTTAATGCCGATCCAAATCAAGAAGAAGGCGTTCGTGGCTCTTACTGTGAAATCATCATCGCTAATCATTACGGCATTACCTTAGGCTCTCAACCTGCTGATTTATGGCGCAAGCAAGTGATCAGTTGGACATGGCGCATTAAGATTTTAATGCACATGGAAACCGAGTTAATGGGTGGCTTAAAAGAGCGGTCTGAAAACGAAGCGATTGATGTATTTGCGACTAACTTGAAAGACCTATTAATGGCCGCTCCTGCTGGCCTGAAAACAACATTAGGCTTAGATCCTGGTTTACGTACAGGTACTAAAGTCGCGGTAGTTGATGCCACTGGTAAAGTGTTGGCTACAGATACTATTTATCAAAACCAACCTCACAATAAAGTAGCGCAATCTGCACAGATTATTGAAACCTTAATCAAGCGCCATAATGTCGATTTGATTGCGATTGGTAATGGTACTGCCTCACGTGAAACCGATGCCTTTGTGGGTGATTTACTGAAAAAATCAGGTTTATCGGCAACCAAGATTATCGTGAGTGAAGCTGGGGCTTCTGTCTATTCAGCGTCTGAGTTAGCGGCAAAAGAGTTCCCAGATTTAGATGTATCAATCCGTGGTGCGGTTTCTATCGCTCGTCGCTTGCAAGATCCACTGGCTGAGTTAGTTAAAATTGACCCTAAAGCGATCGGTGTCGGTCAATATCAACACGATGTTAGCCAAAGCCAATTAGCGAAGAAGCTAGATGCTGTAATTGAAGACTGTGTAAATGCCGTCGGTGTTGATGTAAATACGGCATCTTCTGCATTATTGACACGCGTTGCTGGCTTATCAACAACGATCGCGCAAAATATCGTAGATTACCGTGACGAAAATGGTCGCTTTGAAAATCGTATCACCTTGAAAAAAGTAGCGCGTTTAGGGCCAAAAGCCTTTGAACAATGTGCTGGTTTCTTACGTGTGATGAATGGTAAAAACCCATTAGATGCCTCTGCTGTTCACCCTGAAGCTTACCCTGTGGTTAAAGCGATGGCAGAGAAAAACAACAAAGCGATTGATGCGATCATTGGTAATAGCGAGTTCTTGCGCTCAGTAGCTGCGAACGATTACATCAGTGCTGATTTTGGTTTACCAACCGTCACTGACATTATTTCAGAACTTGATAAACCGGGCCGAGATCCGCGTCCTGAGTTTAAAACAGCGACCTTTGCAGATGGCGTAAACACGGTATCTGATCTTGAATTAGGCATGATATTGGAAGGCGTGGTATCTAACGTGGCGAACTTTGGTGCGTTTGTTGATATCGGTGTTCACCAAGATGGTTTGGTTCATATCTCTGCGCTGAGTGATACGTTTGTCTCTGATCCGCGTGAGGTGGTTAAAGCTGGCGATATCGTGAAAGTGAAAGTGATGGAAGTGGATGCTCAACGTAAGCGTATCGCTCTGACTATGCGTTTGAATGATACACCGGGGGAAGATAACCGTCCTCAACGTCAATCAAACAAACCACAGCAGCGTAATGATCGAGCTCAAGCGCCGAGACCTTCTTCTACAAGACAACAGCGTTCGAATAATGATGTTGGTAATGCGGCGATGGGTGGCGCGTTTGCTGCGGCATTTGCGAAGGCGAAGAAGTAGAAATGTGGAAAGCGAAGCTAGAAACTATACGCTTCGCTAACTAGAAACTATAAGAGCATGTATGTCTGGCGTGGTGATAACTTAGGTTTCAGGACGCTACGCTTGCAGGTTTCAGGTGTACTCGCTTTTGAACTTCCTGAAACCTGAGACCTGAACCCTTCGCTTTTGCTCTTATAGAAGCGAAGCGGTCTAGTTAGCGCTAGCGTATAGTCTCTAGTTTCAAAGAACCGCCAATATATCTGACGGATTATTCGGCACTACCGCTTTATCATAATGAAAACTGATCACACTTCTACGACGAACCATTCTTCCCATTTCAGCTAATCTTTCTAATAGCTCTTTCGGAAGATTAAAGCGCATCGTATAACCTGTCTCTTGACCTTGCGAATACGTATCAATCGATAATAAACGAGCTAACTTCGCCAAATCATCATCAATGTCATATAACGTACCAATGTGAGGCTTCGTATCTTCTTTTTCTTCTGCTACATCATAGCCTGGATGATCTGAGGGCTCCCATGAATCTCGTTTATGCTGTTTATCATCCTCTTTAATTGCTTTTTCTGAGGTCGCTTTACTCATCTTTGTCGTTGGCACAACAGGCTTTTTAACACGATTTTCTCGTGCTACTTGTTCTGTCGGCAAATTAACAGAAGGTGCTATCAGAGGCACACTAATACTGTTAGTTGAAAAGTTCATAAAACGTTTCCTTATCTTTGTAAATCAACACTATTTATTATGCAGATTTAAAAAAGAGCGTAATTCAGCAATAAACTCAGTGCTGTGTGAAATAAATGGAGCATGAGATGCACTATCAAAAATAATTTTAGCTGAGTTTGGTATGACATCATCCATATCATGAGCGACTTTAATCGGAACTAACCCATCCAACCGACCGTACATTCGACATACCGGCATCGATAACTGAGAAATAGTATCCCGTAGATCTATATCGGCAAGTATAGACAAACCTGTAGCTAATGCTTCTTGATTTGGTATCGGTCTTGAAAACACAGCATTTTTTACTTGTTTAATATCTTGTTTTGCATTCGGACTACCCATCGCTTGCAGTGCCATGAAGCGCTCAACGGTTAGCCTAAAGTCTTGTTTTAATTGCTCTGTAAATTGAGACAATACAATAGATTTAATGCCTCGCCACCCTTTATCAGCGGAAAACCTAGGGGAACTAGCTACCGTTATCAATTGAGTAATACGATCAGGTGCAACTAATGCCGCTTGCGTTGCAATCAATCCACCAAGTGACCAACCTAACCAAGCCGCTTTTTCAGGAGCTTGCGCTAAAACTTGTGTCACCATCTGATCAAAATCAGCACTCCCGAGCTCTGCACTATGCCCGTATCCTGATAAATCAACCGTATGAACTTTATAATCGGCACTGAGTTGTTCAACAATCGGTTGCCACACTGCACCGTTCATTCCCCATCCATGAATGAGAACCAGATCGGAACCTTCGCCTTCCGTTTGCCAATAAAGAGGGGTTGTCATTTACACTACCTATTCATATTTAAATTGATTAATGAGGTTTAAGTGTTCATCAGGTTACTGCGAAGGTCAATGCAAAAATTTGCTAATTGCTATTGTGATTACTGCCGTCTTAGCATGCCTCCTTCTGATACTATCTGGTGCTCAAAATGCCTTAATTTAATGCCTAAGAAACCACGCTGTCAGCAATGTGGCCTACAAACTGAGCATGCTACTGATTGTTGTGGAGAGTGTTTAACCCATCCACCACAATGGGATCGTTTATTTTGTATCAGTGATTATTCTGAACCATTAAGTGAATACGTACATAGACTCAAGTATTCACAACATTTCTGGCTAGCCTATGATATCGGAATATTACTCAGTCAACGTATCTCCGATCCTGCCCCTTTAATTATTCCTGTTCCTTTGCACTGGAAACGATTTTGGTGGCGTTCTTATAATCAAAGCGATCTCTTAGCTTGGGCGATAGAGAAGCAATTAAATCATAAAAATAATATCACTCGTTGCGATACCAAAATAATCAAACGTATTAAAGCAACTCGTCCTCAGAAAGGTTTGTCCCGAGCCTTCCGCCAAACCAATTTGCTTGGAGCATTTAAGGTGGTAAAGCCGATTAAAGAAAAACACGTAGCGATAGTAGATGATGTGGTGACTACTGGGGCGACTATTAATTTACTGTGTGCGGAGTTGAGGGCTGCTGGTGTTGAAAAAATTGATGTGTATGCGGTTTGTCGAACGGGGCGGAACTAGAGGCTATACGCTGCGCTGACTAGAGACTATAAAAGCCTGTATGACTGATGTGGTGATATTTTAGGTTTCAGAACGCTTCGCTGGCAGAGTTCAGAGGTACTGGCTTTTGATCTTCCTGAAACCTGAGACCTGAACCCTACTCTTCCCCTCCCCTTAAAAAACCCTTGGCAAACGATTGCTTTCTGTTTTTTTATCCGTAGAATACCGTCCCAATTGATTAAACACTCATTTAATCAATCAACCCCAATCGAGACAGGTTCTGATTAACAGCAATCACAGATTGATACCTACTCACTTCATGCTCCCATTCAGCGAACCATGAAGACAACGTTAAACAATTAGGAATATCGGCCATGACCGTTAAAAACAGCACTACAAAACCATCTGAACTTATTTATCAGTTAGATGAGCGTCCACCGCTACCGCAAACTTTATTTGCTGCCCTTCAGCATTTATTGGCGATGTTTGTCGCTATTATTACGCCTTCTCTGATCATTTGTCAGACGCTTGGTGTTCCTGCTGCTGAAACTAATACCATCATTAGTATGTCTTTATTCGCTTCTGGTATTTCTTCTTTTATCCAAATCAGAACCTTTGGCCCTATTGGTTCAGGTCTTCTTTCTGTTCAAGGCACAAGTTTCAATTTCTTAGGCCCAATCATTGGTGCAGGTCTCGCACTTAAAGCGGGCGGTGCTGATGTTCCAACCATGATGGCGGCGATTTTCGGTACTATCTTAGTGGCTTCAACGGCTGAAATCTTCTTATCTCGTGTTCTTGAATACGCTCAAAAAATCATTACTCCACTGGTTTCTGGTATTGTTGTTACGCTAATTGGTTTAACGCTTATCCAAGTTGGCCTAGTGTCAATGGGTGGCGGTTATGCTGCTATGGGTGATGGCACATTTGGTAGTCTAGATAAACTGGCGCTAGCTGGTACAGTTCTACTTATTATTGTGGTACTTAACCGCGCAACTAACCCTTACTTACGTATGGCATCAATCGTTATCGCGATGGGTGTAGGAACACTTGCAGCATGGGCAATGGGTATGCTTAATACCAATATGGCTCATGAAGCTGATTTAATCGCTCTGCCTATTCCAATGCAATATGGCTTAAGCTTTGATTGGTCTCTGTTTATTCCTCTGGTTCTGATTTTCTTAATCACAGCTTTAGAAGCAATTGGCGATATTACCGCAACGTCTGAAGTATCAGGTCAGCCAGTGAAAGGCCCGGTTTACATGAAGCGCATTAAAGGTGGTGTATTGGCTGACGGCCTTAACTCAGCTATTGCCGCGGCGTTCAACAGCTTCCCTAATTCAACGTTTAGCCAAAACAACGGCGTGATCTTGCTAACGGGTGTTGCTAGCCGTTACGTTGGTTACTTCATCGCAGGTATGTTGGTTATTCTTGGTTTATTTCCAGGTGTTGCAAGCATGGTTCAAGTGATTCCTGAGCCTGTTCTTGGTGGAGCAACGATTGTGATGTTCGGTACGATTGCGGCGGCGGGTGTGCGTATTATCTCTCGTGTTGAACTAGACCGTCGTGCAATCCTTATCATGGCAATGTCTTTCTCTATGGGGCTTGGTCTGGCACAAAAACCTGAAATCCTTCAGTTCATGCCTGAAATGATTAAAAACATCTTCTCATCAGGTGTGACGGCAGGTGGTGTGACGGCGATTCTTCTTAATATCATTCTTCCAAGCAGTGAAACGTTTGAAGAAGAGAAAGAAGAAGCGAAGATCTAAGAGCAGAGGCGAGAAAAGAACTAGAGGCTATACGCTGCGCTAACTAGAGACTATAAAAGCATGTATGACTGATGTGGTGATATTTTAGGTTTCAGGTGTCCTCGCTTTTGCTCTTATAGGAGCGAAGCGGTCTAGTTAGCGCTAGCGTATAGTATCTAGTTTACAACCCCTCCTAACCTCCCCTTATATTAACAATTACTATCAAGTAAGACTGGCACTCAAGGGGAGGAACTGTATTGTGCACGCTGTAATCAAAGCGAACTAAATTCTAGCTCTTTTGCTCTTCCTCGCCCCTCGAGCGAAGCGTCCTCGTATCTCGCCCCTGCTCTTCCCCTTTATCTCCCAAGCGGAAACATCACTTGTACCTTCAATCCACCTTCTCGACGATTCTCTAAACTCACTTCACCTTGATGCTGGCCGACAATACGTTTTACTATCGCCAAGCCTAAGCCAGTACCTTCACTTCCACGAGCAGTATCACCACGAGTAAAGGGTTCAAATACCGATTCTAATTGCGCTTCATCAATACCTGGACCATTATCTTCAATAATCACCCATGCCGTTTTATGATCAGCGGACACACGAGTAGACACTGAAATCCAATCACCACCATAACGAATGGCATTAACGACCAAATTGGTGATCACACGCTTAATTCCTACGCCATTACCATGAATAGATTTAGGTATATCAACCAAGTTAGTTTTGATTTCACGCTCATAACCACCTTCAGCCAAAATCACTTCATTAACGATAGTATTTAAATCAACATCAATGAAATCTTGTTTGGCTACAGGTTTAAGGTAATCCATAAACTGACCGATAATCTCATTACACTCTTCAGTGTCTTTAATCATACTTTCGGCTAAATAATCATCTGCTGGTGACATCATTTCCGTCGCTAAACGAATACGAGTTAATGGCGTTCGTATATCATGGCTGACACCTGCCATTAATAATGCTCTGTCTTGCTCTAATTGCTGGATCCCTTTCGACATCTGATTAAAAGCACGAGTTACTGCTTGAATTTCTGAGGCTCCCTTTTCAGGTAGCGGCTCTGGGATCTCTCCTTTCCCCACTTTCCGAGCAGCGGTCTGCAGAGCCATCAATGGCCGATTTTGAATCCGTATAAATGCCCAGCCACCAAGGATAACTAACAAGGCGATAAATAGACTGTTCCTAAATAATGGGGCAAAATCTTCTTCTTGTAGCTCTGAGAGTGGGATCCGCATATAAAATTCAGGCATAGCCTCACTCTTCATCCATAATACGTAGCTATCAGAACCAAGTATCAAGCGCACTTCTGTTGGTGAGTTAAGCTCTTGCGACATCTCTTCACTTAAAAATTCAACCGGACTTGCTTGGTAATACTCTTTCATTTCAGGATCATGTTCATCATGAAGACTGACCCCAAGTTGCTCTAATAATTGACGGCGTAATGGTTGGCCTAAATGCACATTTTTGCCATCTTTAAGCGTGACATCTTCTGCTAGCATTAAGCGTACTTCATAAGCGAGAATGCGATTGAACTGCTGCAAGCTTGGTAATAAAGCGTAATTGAATACGGCAAGATAAGAGAATATTTGGCTAGCGATAAGAAGCGATGCGAGGAGTAAAAGAGTTCTGGCGAAGGTACTTTTCATGGGCGTTCTCTGTTTGATGATAAGTTTGAAGAGAGCTAGAGACTATACGCTACGCTAGCTAGAAACTATAAGAGCAAGAGTTACAACCCCCTCTAACTCCCCCTTATATAAACCATATCAATCTCAATAGCCTATCATTCAAGGGGGAGAACCTTCTTTGGCGCTGCAATATCCACGATCACATCTGAACTCTGCCAGCGAAGCGATCTGAATTCTGCTCTTTCTTTTATAGAAGCGGAGCGGTCTAGTTAGCGAAGCGTATCGTTTCTAGCACAAAATAATAGCCTATCCCTCAGCCCCATCCGGTACAAACACATAACCCAATCCCCAAACCGTTTGAATATAACGAGGGCGACTTGGATCAACTTCAATCATACGACGAAGACGAGAAATTTGAACATCAATAGAACGCTCCATTGCTGAATACTCACGGCCACGTGCCATGTTCATCAACTTATCACGCGACATTGGTTCACGCATATTAGTCACAAGTGATTTAAGTACCGCAAATTCACCAGAGGTTAATGGCATTGGTTCTTCATTGCGGAACATTTCACGTGTTCCTAAATTCAAGCGGAACTCACCAAATTCAACCATTTTATCTTCAGCACTTGGAGCGCCTGGTGCTTCAATCACTTGGCGGCGTAAAACTGCACGGATACGAGCCAGTAATTCACGAGGATTAAATGGTTTCGGTAGGTAATCGTCTGCACCAACCTCTAAACCAACAATACGGTCAATCTCATCACCTTTCGCAGTTAACATTAAAATCGGTAACATGTTATTACTACTACGCAAGCGACGACAAATAGATAGACCATCCTCACCCGGCAACATTAAGTCCAATACCATTAAATGAAAGGTTTCTCGGGCTAATAGGCGATCCATTTGTTCGCTATTTGCAACGCTACGAACTTGAAAGCCTTGCTCTGATAAATAACGCTCTAATAGAGAACGAAGGCGTGCATCATCATCAACAACTAAAATCTTATGGTTTTCTTGCATGGGCTTAACCTCAATATATAACTTATTTCAGTTTACTCGTAACTTTGAACAAAAGAAGCGCTATTTAATAAAAAATGGTAGATGAAATTGTTACTTTTTATGTAATAGTTCATACTTTAAAAAATAAAATATTTTATCAACCACATTGCATGGCATATTGGTTGCTTAATAATCCGTATTAATTGAATACAAAGAGTCTGTGGCCATGCTAGTCGGATATAAACGAGCACAATGTAAAAAGGTTCTTGTCATTAATCGTAAAGGTGGGGCAGGAAAATCAACCTTTGCTATCGCAATTGCCTCTTTTTATGCTCATCAAAACGTAAAAACAGAGATTATCGATCTCGACCCTCAAGGTACAAGTTACTTCTGGGGCAGCAAAAATGAGAACGTAAGAACCACCAAATTTTTACCTTCCTCTAATGTGCCTTTCTCATTAGCACTACGCTTAGAAGCCGATACTAAAATTACAGTTATCGATTCTCCTTCTAATTTCAGTCAATTTGAAATGGAAAAGTATGTTTCTATGGTTGATAAGATCGTATTTCCCGTTCAACCATCACCTATAGATGTGCATTCGATGTTGGGCTTTATTAAGGATTTAATTAAATCCCCAGCTTTTAAGAAAAATAAAGTTGAACTGGCTTTTGTTATCACTCGCTGTAAGAAGAATAAGCAAGGCACGGAATTTGTTCATAAGGTATTGAAGCACATGAAATACCCTCTATTAGGAAGCATGTCTGAGGATAAGGCATATCAAGATATGTTCTCTGAAAGAAACAGTTTCTTAATCAGTAATCCAGAATTAGATACTGTTTTATGGCAAAAGATGAAAGACTGGTTAGATGTAGATATGACGCCACCAAATATAGGTCCAGATCCTAAAAAAGCGGCTGAACCAAAGCCAACCGCTTACCGATCATTACTTAAAAGGTGTTATTAAATACCAAATTGAGCACGGTACGCTTTTACTGATTCAAGTTGCTCAGTATTGCCACCTTTCTCTTCTAAGAAAGAGATAAGGTCAGTTAAGCTTACGATTGAAATAATAGAACAACCAAAGTCGCGTTCTACTTCTTGAATCGCAGATAATTCGCCTTTGCCTTTCTCTTGACGGTCAATCGCAACAAGAACACCAGCAAGATCAGCACCGTTTGCCTGAATAATTTCCATTGATTCGCGAATCGCTGTACCTGCTGTAATCACGTCATCAACTAACATGATTCGACCTTCAAGTGCGCTACCGACTAGGTTACCACCTTCACCGTGATTCTTTGCTTCTTTACGATTAAAACAATATGGCTTGTCTGTATCGTGGTGATCTGCCAATGCAACCGCTGTCGTCGTTGCGATTGGAATGCCTTTGTACGCAGGGCCAAATAGCACATCGTAATCAATACCTGATTCAACTAATGCCGCTGCATAAAAGCGACCTAAACGCGCTAGATCACGACCGGTATTGAATAGACCAGCGTTAAAAAAATATGGGCTTGTACGGCCAGACTTTAAAGTAAACTCACCAAACTTTAGTACTTCTTTCTCAAGTGCAAATTCAATAAACTCACGCTGGTATGCTTTCATTTTCATTCTCTCTTTTTGGTATTGTGATATTTAAAATAAAAAACTATACGCTACGCCAACTATATTGCTTCGCCTAGAGACTATAAGAGCACACATCGATATCTTAAGCATTAGCACTCATATAATCAGTGCTTTTGCTTTTATAGTTTCTAGCTAGCGTAGCGTATAGTTTCTAGCTCTTTCTTTTTTACACATAAAAAAATAGCCCCTGAATCAGGAGCTATCAAAATCAATTATTCGGCCAACGCCGCTTTCTGCTGCTCAATGATATCATTGATGCCCTGTTGCGCCAGAGCCAGCATATCTAACAATTCTTGGTGAGAGAACGGCGCTACTTCTGCCGTGCCCTGCACTTCAATCATCTTGCCGTCTTCCATCATTACAACGTTCATGTCGGTATCAGCGGCTGAATCTTCTAAGTACTCAAGGTCACAAATCGCTTCGCCTTTATAGATACCTACAGAAACAGCAGCAACGTGCCCTTTCATTGGGTTTGTTTTTAACTTACCCGATGCAATCATGTGGTTGATAGCGTCTGCTAATGCAACACTTGCACCAGTGATAGAAGCAGTACGTGTACCGCCATCCGCTTGGATAACATCACAATCGACAGTGATCATTTGCTCACCTAATGCTTCTAGGTCAACCGCAGCACGTAGGCTACGAGCGATCAGACGTTGGATTTCCATCGTACGACCACCTTGCTTACCACTTGCCGCTTCACGACGGTTACGTGTGTGAGTAGCACGAGGTAGCATGCCGTATTCAGCCGTTACCCAACCTTTACCTTTGCCTTTTAACCAGCGGGGAACATTTTCTTCAACACTTGCAGTACAAATTACTTTTGTATTACCAAATTCAACTAATACAGACCCTTCTGCGTGTGCAGTAAAGTTACGAGTAATAGTAATTGGACGGACTTGCTGAGCTGTTCTTCCGCTAGGACGCATGGCAGATACCTTGATTATGACAAATTGTCGGCGATTATACCCAAGTACAAGAATAAAGCATAGCGTCTGTCTGTTTCTTTCTATGTGCTGAAGCGACTCAGATTGCTATTACTTCCTAAAGCGCTTATCTGCTATAGTATGCCCAATATTTTTATTCATCATCCTTCCTATTGATGATTTGAGGACGCTTACATGATCTACAGTATGACAGCTTACGCACGCCGCGAAGTAAAAGGCGATTGGGGAACTGCTGTGTGGGAAATCCGCTCAGTAAACCAACGTTATTTAGAAACGTATTTCCGCATGCCGGAACAATTCCGTGGTTTAGAACCTGTATTACGTGAGCGTTTTCGTAAGCGTCTTGCTCGCGGTAAAGTGGAATGTCACCTGCGTTTTGAAGCTAATAATGCGGCAAGCAGTGAACTAAGAATCAATGAAGACCTAGCTCGTCAAGTAATTAAAGCAGCGCAATGGGTAAAAACAGAATCTGGAGAAGGCAATATTAACCCTTTCCAAGTTCTGCAATGGCAAGGTGTGATGGAAGCGCCTGAGCAAGATTTTGATTCTATCAATAAAGAACTATTGGCTGAATTTGAACTGGCTGTTAATGATTTTGTTGAAGCCCGTGCAAGCGAAGGCGAAAACATGAAAGCACTGATCGTTCAGCGTTTAGATGCGATCACTGAAGAAGCGGCAAAAGTTCGCGCTCGTATGCCTGAGATTTTAGAGTGGCAACGTAATCGTCTGCTAACTAAATTTGAAGATGCGAAAATTGAATTAGATTCTTCTCGTGTTGAACAAGAGCTTATTCTTCTTGCTCAAAAATCTGACGTAGCTGAAGAGCTTGACCGTTTAGATTCACATGTAAAAGAAACCACTAATGTAATGAAGAAAGGCGGTGCTTGTGGCCGTAAACTTGATTTCATGATGCAAGAGTTTAACCGTGAAGCGAATACGCTAGCGTCTAAATCTATCAGCACCGATGTAACCGCATCTGGCGTTGAGCTTAAAGTGCTTATCGAACAAATGCGTGAGCAGATCCAGAATATTGAGTAATTATTACTAATACCTTAAAACAGCAAAGTCCTTATTATTAAGAACTTTGCTGTATGAGGCTGGTTGCAGCCACTCAAAAACTACAATTTAAAACTCCCAACCAAAGACGTCATTTGTTCACCTGATTCTGATAACGTTGAGCTGATCACTTCAGATTGCTGTAAATTACCACTTAACTCATTCACAATATGCTGAATAGCCACTAAGTTTTGATTGATATCTTCTGCTACTACACTTTGCTGCTCTGCCGCTGAAGCCGTTTGTATCCCCATATCTTGGATCGTACTCACCGCTTGTTGAATACCAAGCAAACTTTCTCGAATTTGTACTGACTCAGCAACCGTTTGATTTCCTCGCTCTTGGCTAGTGTTCATAGTACTAACCGCTAAGCCAACTCCTGCGTGTAATGACTGTAACATATCACCAATTTCTTGAGTGCTATTTTGAGTTCTACTTGCTAGTGAACGGACCTCATCAGCCACAACGGCAAAACCACGCCCCTGCTCTCCAGCTCTCGCCGCTTCAATCGCTGCGTTAAGAGCCAATAAATTTGTTTGGCTTGCAATTTCACCGATCACTTGTAGCACATTCGTAATCTTCTCTGTTTGCTGACTGAGTTCTTGAATCGCCTCTGAAGTTGTATTCACTTCGCTCACTAAAGTTTCAATGCCATTAATCGCTAGATCTACTTCCTCTTGAGCTTCTGAGATTTGAACATTTGCCGATTCGATCGCATGAGATGTCGCATTGGTATTATTAGCAACTTCTCTAGAGGTTGCGCTCATTTCAGTAACGGCAGTAACGACTTTATCGGTCTCTAAACAATGCGTTTGCATCTTAATATTTGCACCACATGTTTGATTATCTAGATCATTTGCTGCTTGCTTAACGGCTTGTGCTGACGAGCGTATCTCTTTAATTAAAGGATGGAGTTTATCCATAAATTCATTGAATGCTTGTGCAACCTCTCCGATTTCATCTTGGCTTTCTATTTTTAATCTCGCGGTTAAATCACCGTCACCCGCAGCAACATCCTTTAATGAATCGGCTATATGCTGCAGTGGTGCAATGCCCTTTGCGACAATAAAACTCACCATAACAATAGTTAATATCAACCCGATAGATGATAATCCAATAGCCGAAAGCGTATGATCTCTAAGTTGATTCTCTCTATCTGTTCGGTACATAGATACTTGTTGGTCAATATCATCAATATAAATACCAGTTCCTAACACCCAATCCCATTTTGGCATATATTCCGCATAACCTAGCTTCGGAGCTTGTTTATCAATAGAAGGTTTATGCCAAGAGAAATAGAGAAAACCATCTCCGCTTTTAGAGGCATCAATCAAACCCGCAATCACGGGAACACCATTTTCATCTTTTAAACTATAAAGATTTTTCCCTTCTAATTGCGGTTTAATTGCATGGAGAGTGTTCACTCCTTGAGAGTCATAAGCAAAGAAATAACCATCACTTTCAAAACGCATAGCTTTTAATATCGCTTTCGCTTGAGCCTTATTCTCACCATTAATATCAGACTCATAGAGTTCACTAACAGCAGTAACCCCCATCATTAAATATGCTTGTAATTCACTTTTTTTTGTTTCGACTAACTCTGAACGATACCCTTCGGCTTCTATGTCGACACTCTTTATTCCACTCCAGTAATAGACCAAAGTAACTAAAGCCGTGATCGTGATAAGAGGTATCACTGTTAGAAGCTGTAATTTGGTTCTACTTTTAAATGCGATTGACATTAATGTACCTACTTATGATTACTTTTTGTAAATAACATCATGCCTCGAGAGTAGGGAATATCTGTGAGTAAGCCGACTTTTCTATAAGTTTGAACGCATCATCTCTAATAATTTTGATTTAGCGCTCTGTTTTATTCATCGTATTGCTTGCTTTTCTGGTGTGCTTCATACGGCCAATAGTGATGACCAACTCGGATCAATAGTGTCGCCGCGGCTAAAATAAAGGCAGCTAATGCTAACCATACGACCAATACCGCGTCTAATTCCTTCATACCTAAAGTGATGTAGCGAGCGATTGCCATCATTGCGATATAGATAGGATAACGAACTGGGATTTTACCGTTCATCACAAATTGCTGCACCATTGCCAAGACTTCAAGGTAGATAAACATCAATAAGATATCGGTCAATTGGATCTGCCTTACTGAAAATACATGGATAAATTCATTTACCATGGCAAAGAGAGTCGCTAAGGTAATTGCGACTAACAGTATCGCTTCCAATATATGGAAAACTTTCAGAAATGGTTTACTAAACGATTTAGGTAAATGAGAAGGCATAAAGGGCTATCCACTATAATAAAAAGATGGGAATTGATTTGGTAAGCTCTAATGATAGTGCCAAGCTGAATTAACACAAAATTATTATTTCAATAAGCGTATTTATTTCATTCAAATTAACTGTAGATTGTGCTATTCTTCGCCACCCAATTTTCTATGCTTCGCATTCATCTTTATTTTGTCTTTTAAGAGTAATTTAAAGAGCAATGCCATAACTCCCAAGAGAATCTATCATGAGTAAAGGTACACTTTATATTGTGTCAGCGCCAAGTGGTGCTGGTAAGTCGAGTTTGATCTCGGCACTGTTAGAAAGCAACCCAACTTATGCTATGAAGGTCTCGGTGTCTCATACTACTCGCGGTATGCGTCCAGGAGAATCTGATGGGGTGCATTATCACTTTATTCAGAAAGAGCATTTTGAAGAGCTAATTGAAAAAAATGAATTTTTAGAATACGCAGAAGTATTTGGTAATTATTACGGAACTTCTCGTGTTTGGATCGAAGATACTCTTGATAAAGGCATTGATGTGTTCTTAGATATTGATTGGCAAGGTGCCCGTCAAATTCGTGAACAAATGCCTTTAGCAAAAAGCGTATTTATTCTTCCTCCATCAAATGGGGAATTAGAACGACGCTTAAATGCACGTGGTCAAGACAGCGATGCTGTTATTGCTAAGCGCATGAGTGAAGCAAAATCAGAAATATCTCACTATAGTGAATACGACTATGTGATCATTAATGATGATTTTGATACTGCACAAATGGACTTTCGTTCAATTATTCGTGCAGAGCGCTTAAAGCAAGATAAACAAACTATGAAATACAAAGGCATGTTAGAAGCTCTATTAGCTGACTAATTTCTTTTATTTCTATGAGTATCTTATAACCCTATCTAGAAACTTATACGGGTTACTTGTATACTTTCTCATCATATAACTATTTTTGTTAATAAATTGGAGTCCTCATGGCACGTGTAACCGTTCAAGACGCAGTTGAGAAAATCGGCAACCGTTTCGACCTTGTTTTAGTATCATCTCGTCGCGCACGTCAAATGCAAACTGGTGGTAAAGATGCGCTAGTGCCTGAAGAGAACGATAAAACAACTGTTATCGCTCTTCGTGAAATTGAAGAAGGCCTGATCACAAAAGATCTACTTGATGCTCGTGAACGTCAAGAGCAACAAGAGCAAGATGCCGCAGAACTAGCAGCAGTTAGCTCAATCACACACAATCGTTAATCTTTATAATCCATTATAGATTGTAAATTACAGCATACCTGACGGGGCGAAGTTTGGATTTATTCGATAGCCTGAAAGATGTTGCCAAAGATTACCTGCCAGAGCCTCACATTGAGGCTCTTCGTCGATCTTATCTGGTAGCAAAAGAAGCCCATGAAGGGCAAACTCGCTCAAGTGGCGAACCTTATATCATTCATCCAGTAGCGGTGGCTCGAATTCTTGCAGAAATGCGACTCGACCATAAAACGCTAATGGCTGCACTGCTTCACGATGTTATTGAAGACACTGAAGTTAGCAAGGAAGAGCTAGCAGAGCAATTTGGCGAAACTGTTGCCGAATTAGTGGATGGTGTTTCTAAGCTGGACAAACTTAAGTTCCGCGATAAAAAAGAAGCACAGGCTGAAAACTTCCGAAAAATGGTCATGGCGATGGTGCAAGACATCCGCGTTATTTTGATCAAACTTGCTGACCGTACTCATAATATGCGTACATTGGGTGCTCTACGCCCCGATAAACGCCGCCGTATTGCCCGTGAAACCTTAGAAATTTTCTCTCCTTTGGCTCATCGCCTTGGTATCCACAATATTAAAACTGAACTTGAAGAGTTAGGTTTTGAAGCCCTTTACCCAAATCGCTATCGCGTATTGAAGAAAGTAGTAAAGTCGGCTCGTGGTAACCGTAAAGAGATGATCCAAAAAATCCATTCCGAAATTGAAGGCCGCCTTGCAGAAGCTGGTATTAAAGGACGAGTATTGGGCCGAGAGAAAAACCTGTTCTCTATTTATCATAAGATGAAAAACAAAGAACAGCGTTTCCATACAATTATGGATATCTATGCGTTCCGAGTCATTACTGACAATGTCGATACTTGTTATCGTGCATTAGGTCAGGTTCATAGTATCTATAAACCTCGCCCTGGTCGTATTAAAGATTACATTGCTGTACCAAAAGCCAATGGTTACCAATCTATTCATACCTCAATGGTTGGCCCTCACGGTGTCCCTGTTGAAGTTCAGATCCGCACTGAAGATATGGAACAAATGGCGAATAAAGGTGTAGCTGCACACTGGTCGTACAAAGAGGGTGATAACTCAAGTACTACGGCACAGATCCGCGCTCAGCGTTGGATGCAAAGCTTACTTGAACTGCAACAAAGTGCAGGTAGCTCATTTGAATTTATTGAAAACGTAAAATCGGATTTATTCCCGAATGAAATTTACGTATTCACACCAAAAGGCCGTATTTTTGAATTGCCTGTTGGTGCAACAGCCGTTGATTTCGCGTACGCGGTTCACTCTGATGTTGGCAATAGTTGTGTTGGCTCTCGCGTTAACCGTCAGCCTTACCCTCTAAGTAAACCACTGAAGAGCGGTCAAACGGTTGAGATCATTAGTGCTCCGGGGGCGCGTCCAAACGCGGCTTGGCTAAACTATGTTGTGACCTCAAAAGCACGAACTAAGATCCGCCAAGTACTAAAAACCATGCGTAAAGAAGATTCTGTGATTTTAGGTCGCCGTCTACTTAATCACGCATTAGGTCATAATGTCTCTTTAGATGATATTACTGAAGAAAACATAACTCACGTCTTATCAGATCTAAAATTAGCGACACAAGACGATTTGTTAGCGGCTATTGGTTTAGGCGAGTTAATGAGTATTGTCGTTGCACGCCGATTACTTGGTGATGCAGATGAACTGACAGAACAAAACTCATCGAACATTGAGACATCTACGGGTAAGAAGTTACCTATCCGTGGCGCTGATGGCATCTTACTGACATTTGCAAACTGTTGTCGCCCTATTCCTGGTGATCACATTATTGCTCACGTAAGTCCTGGCCGTGGTCTTGTGGTTCATATGGAAGACTGTGCGAACGTTCGTGGTTATCAGAAAGAATTAGATAAGTACATGGGCGTTGAATGGGCTGATGAATTCGATCAAGAATTTGCAACAGCTCTGGATATTGACATTCAAAATCACCAAGGTGCATTAGCAGATTTAGCTAATGTGATTGCTGGTACGGGGTCTAATATCCGTGGTATCACAACCGAAGAAAAAGACGGTCGCTTATATACGGTGACCGTTGAATTAACGACAAAAGATCGCACGCACTTAGCGGAAATCATGCGTCGTATTCGTGTTATGCCACATGCACTTAAAGTTCGTAGACATAAGAACTAGAAACTATACGCTACGCTAACTAGAGACTATAAGTGCCGATATAGTTAGCGTGGTGAGTTATTAGGTTTCAGGACGCTACGCTTGCAGGTTTCAAGAAAAGCAAAAGCAGACCTCGGTTTGCTTTTGCTCTTATAGGAGCGAAGCGGTCTAGTTTCTAGTCAGCGCAGCGTATAGCTCGCTTACCCTTACTTATTCCTAGCCCCTCTCACCAATCTCAAGAAATTAAAATCATGAACCTAGAACGCTATCAACGAATTACTTCTGTATTAAAATCTCGTCAAACTGACCTTACACTTTGCTTAGAAGAAGTGCATAAACCCAATAACGTCTCAGCGATTATTCGTACTGCTGACGCCACTGGTGTACACAAAGTCCATGCGGTTTGGCCAACAGAACAAATGAAAACCTTGTCTCATACCTCTGCGGGCGCTCGTAATTGGGTGGAAGTAGAAACACATAAAAACATTGATGATGCTTTTGCGGTTTTAAAGGGCCAAGGCATGCAGATCCTTGCGACTAACTTGTCTGATACTGCGGTTGATTTTCGTGAAATCGATTACACCAAACCAACAGCTATCATCCTGGGTAGTGAAAAAACGGGCATCAGCAAGAAAGCATTAGCAATGGCAGACCATGACATTATCATTCCTATGGTCGGTATGGTTCAGTCTTTAAATGTATCTGTTGCCAGTGCCTTGATTTTATATGAAGCACAGCGTCAGCGTGATTTAGCGGGGATGTATAACCGTGAAGAGAGTGCGTTGCCAGCAGAGTATATTAATAATGTCTTGTTTGAACGTGGTCACCCTGTACTTGCTCGTGTCGCAAAGCGTAAGAAACTGCCTTACCCTCAATTAGATGGCACAGGACAGATTGTTGCGGATGAAGCGTGGTGGGCAGCGATGCAGGCGAAATAAGAGTAAACATCTAGACTCTATACGCTGCGCTAACTAGAAACTATAAAAGCAAGAGAGGTCCCTCTGAACTCTGCAAGCGTAGCGTTCTGAATTCTGCTCTTGCTGTTGCTCTTATAGAAGCGAAGCGGTCTAGTTAGTAACACGTATAGTTTCTAGTTTCTCATCAACATAAACGTTCCTGAAAACTCAGCCGCAGGCTTATCCCCATTACACAAAGCAACCGTCACTTTGACTCTCGCTCGCTTACCTGATTTCAAGCGATCAAAATCCCCTTGCAAGCAATTCAACGAGGTAATTCCTTTCGGATTTTCAATAATCGGCTGACGATAACGAATATGACTATCAACTAACATAATGCTAGCCGAATCCAAACCGCGTTCCTTGAGCAATAACCACACCATTCCCCATGCAGTGAGCGTTCCCATGGTAAATATGCTGCCTGCAAACATGGTGTTGTGAGGATTAAGGTTGGCATTTAAAACGGCACCGACTTCAAATCGATAGCCTGTATATTGGGTAATTTTAATACCCATTTTGTCACTGATTGGAATTTCATTTTCCCAACGATTTTGCAGTTCTGCACACCAATCTGGGCGACGTAAAACATCAGCAAGAGGATCAAGCTGTTTAAGCATTTGTTGATGGCGGATCGGACCACGCTCATCACTAAGTTCACCTTGGTTTTCAAATCCATTGCGAATATAAAAGGGAATTGCCTCTTCTCGTGCATTACATACTAATCGCTTTGCACCTTCCTGGCGCGCATAAGACTCTAGAGCGACCATTATCAGTGCGCCTATGCCTTTCCCTCGATAATGAGAAGAAACCGCCATATAACGGATTTGACCGTCATTATCGGGAGTTAAATATAATCGACCTACGGCTATCGGTTGACCTCGACCATCTAAAATCATTCGATGCTGACTCATATCATCATAGGCATCACGCTCTGAACCGACGGGCTGACGCCAAGGTTCACGTAATACTTGCCAACGGAAATGGTAGTAGGCTTTTAGTTCAGCCTCTGTGGTTGGGGTGATCAATCGAAACATATAAGTCCTTTTATAAAAATTAGAGCAGAGTTCAGGGGGGGATCGTGGTGAGACTAGATACTATACGCTGCGCTAACTAGAGACTATAAGAGCAAAAAGCGAGAGTTCAGGCGTCAGGAAGAGCAAAAGCAATCACTCTGCAAGCAAAGCAAACTAAATTCTGTTCTTTCGTTTTTGCTCTTATAGAAGCGAAGCGATCTAGTTAGTAAAACGTATAGTTTCTAGTTCTTCTCCTGAAACCTAAAAAACTAACCACATCAACACACTCGCTCTTATAGTCTCTAGTCTCTAGTCTCTAGTCAGCGAAGCGTATAGCCTCGCTTTTCATCATCCCTACTCTTAAACCTGCAACCAGAATGTCACTGGCCCATCATTCACTAGTGACACCTTCATGTCTGCCGCAAAACGGCCTCTTTGTGTATTTATTTGCCCTTCACATAAATCTGAAAAGTAATCATACAAGCGCTCAGCTTCTGCTGGATGCGCGCCTTTAGAGAAGCCAGGGCGAGTGCCCTTCTTTGTATCTGCTGGTAACGTAAATTGCGAAACTACCAACACACTACCATTCACTTGTTGCACATTTAAGTTCATCTTACCGCCATCGTCTTCAAAAATTCGATACGTTAAAACTCGCTCCATTAAGCGTTTTGCTTTGGTTTCGTCATCTTCTCTCTCTACACCAAGTAAGATTAATAACCCTTGATTAATCTCACCTGTGATCTCACCGTCAACTTTTACTGCGGCTTCACTTACTCTCTGGATCAGTGCTATCACTTTTAATAAATCCTTGCTGCTCTGTTAATACGTCAATGTCTGATTCAAGTATATCTATGTTCATATCTCCTGCTAACCATCCATCAAACTCGCCCAAACTGGCGGTAATCTCTGCACCTAGAAGCACAATAATCCAGCATAAATAAACCCACACGAATAAGATAGGTACCGCGGCAAGCGCTCCATAAATGACTTGGTAAGACGGGAATTGCGTAATGTAGTGAGCAAAACCGACTTTACTCACTTCAAATAAACAACCCGCTGACATCGCCCCGATCAAGGCATGACTCACGCGTACTTTTTTATTGGGGACTAATAAATACAATCCAACAAATGCAGAGAATGACAATATGATAGGCAACCAACCTAATAAAGTCCGATAAAAACTAGAGACAATTTCATCATCCATGATTTTTAAAGACGTTAGGTAAGATGTAGTTGCAATACTCGCCCCTACTAGCAAAGGCCCTAACGTAATTATCATCCAATAGAGAGAAAAAGAATATATGGTGCGACGCCCTTGCTTTACTCGCCAAATATAATTGAGGTTCTTATCTATGGTAGATATCAACATGACTGCTGCCACAAATAAAAATCCAGAACCAACCGCCGTCATCTTACCCGTGTTTGCTATGAATTCATTTAAGCTGGATTCAACCGCATCACTAGCAGCAGGAACAAAGTTTTGAATCACAAATGCTTGTATGATTTCACCAGCACCAGAAAATATAGGGAATTGAGACAATACTGACAATAGAACCGTCACTAATGGCACCAAAGACAATAGCGTAATGTAAGCCATATAACCGGCGCTAACTGTGAGTCTGTCGTGAATAATCCGCTGTTTTAAAAATAAACAATATGACCAGCTAATCCTTAGCTTGTGTTTTATTTTTTCTTCCATTTATTCACTCTTTAAAAATATCTATCTGCTGTTAATCATAACAGATAAAAAAAATCCCTTTGTAGTTGCCTACAAAGGGATTTAAATTTTTTATCTGATTTGCGATTTAACTGCGTTAAATCAACACTTCATCTAATTACTTAGGAGCACGACCTGCACGCTTACGATCGTTCTCTGTAAGGTGACGCTTACGGATACGGATGCTTGCTGGTGTTACTTCTACTAGCTCATCATCATCGATGAATTCTAGAGCTTGCTCAAGTGTGTACTTGATAGCAGGAGAAAGCGTTTGAGCTTCATCAGTACCAGAAGCACGTACGTTAGTCAGTTGCTTACCACGTAGACAGTTGATAGTCAGATCGTTTGCACGGTTATGAATACCGATGATTTGACCTTCATATACTTCGTCACCGTGTTCAGCAAATAAACGACCACGATCTTGAAGGTTAAATAGAGAGTAAGTTACTGCTTTACCCATACCGTTCGAGATTAATACGCCGTTAGCACGTTGGCCGATTTCGCCGCCTTTGTGTGGACCGTAGTGATCAAATGAGTGGTAGATTAGACCAGAACCAGAAGTCATTGTTAGGAATTCAGTTTGGAAACCGATAAGACCACGAGAAGGCATCATGAAGTCCATGCGAACACGGCCTTTACCATCTGGAGCCATATCTGTTAACTCACCCTTACGGATGCCGATGCTTTCCATGATTGCACCTTGGTGCTCTTCAACAACATCGATAGTTACTGTTTCAAACGGTTCTGTTAAGTTACCGTTCTCATCATTTTTGATGATAACTTCAGGACGAGATACTGCTAGCTCGAAACCTTCACGACGCATGTTTTCGATCAGGATAGATAGGTGAAGTTCACCACGGCCTGATACGCGGAATTTATCTGGATCTGAAGCTTGCTCAACACGTAGTGCTACGTTGTGAACTAGTTCTTTTTCTAGACGCTCAAGGATGTTACGTGAAGTAACGAACTTACCTTCTTTACCAGCGAAAGGTGAGTTGTTTACTTGGAAAGTCATTGTTACTGTTGGTTCATCAACAGACAGTGGTTTCATCACTTCAACAGCATTTACGTCACAGATTGTGTCTGAAATTTTCAGCTCACCAAGACCTGTGATTGCAATGATATCGCCAGCATTTGCTGTTTCAACTTCGTGACGGTCTAGACCTAGGTAACCAAGAACTGTACCTACTTTACCGTTACGTTGTTTGCCATCAGCACCAACGATAGTTACTTGTTGGTTTGGTTTAACTGAACCACGAGTAACACGACAAACACCAATTACACCAACATAAGAGTTGTAATCAAGTTGAGAAACTTGCATTTGTAGAGCACCTTCGATGTCTACGTTTGGCGCTTCTACTGTATCAACTACAGCTTGGAACAATGGTTCCATGTTTTCGCCAACTTCGCCTTCTTCCATTGTAGCCCAGCCGTTAAGTGCTGATGCGTAAACAGTTGTGAAGTCTAGTTGCTCATCAGTTGCACCTAGGTTGTCGAATAAATCAAAGATTTGATCCATAACCCAATCAGGACGAGCACCAGGACGGTCAATCTTGTTGATAACAACGATTGGCTTAAGGCCGTGTGCGAAAGCTTTTTGTGTAACGAAACGCGTTTGAGGCATTGGGCCGTCAACTGCATCTACGATAAGAAGAACAGAATCAACCATAGACATAATACGCTCAACTTCACCACCGAAATCGGCGTGTCCAGGAGTATCTACGATGTTGATGCGGTAATCGTTCCAGTTAATTGCTGTGTTCTTAGCAAGGATCGTAATACCACGCTCTTTCTCGATATCGTTCGAGTCCATTACGCGTTCTTCAGTCTCACCACGAGATGATTCTAGTGTGCCTGATTGTTGTAATAGCTTATCAACCAGTGTTGTTTTACCGTGGTCAACGTGCGCAATAATTGCGATATTTCTTAGTTTATCAATCTGTGGAGTAGACATGGATTCAAATTCACTCAGAGCGGGTAGAGCCACCATTGGCGCTACTTTGGTTTAAAAACGGTCAATAATTTAACAGATTTTAGAGCAAAACCCACGAAATATGTGATTGAAGACACAATTATTTTTGATTTTTTTTAATTTAGCCCACAAAAGCGACGTAAAAACGACCAAATCAGTAAAAAATTGAACCATTATTCTTTCTACTTTATTTTTTTGACTAAAAAACAAAAGAATAAATTTATCAATATCTTATAAGTTATGTCTTTATTATTAAATGAATTTCATGTTGAAATTTTATTGACAAACTTTCCATTTCACTGCTGAATAGCAGTTAGAAGTAATTAATAGCGATTTATTTTTTATCTGCTCTCCTTGCCTTTGTGCACCAAAACAGTGCAAAGAGAGATCAAGTTGGTGCAAAATCACTAGCTACAGATAAAAATAAAGAAGTAAGCTATTAATATTAAAGGATTATTACTTTTGGCACAGTTCTAGCTATATAGTAAATAACAGCTTAGCTGGCCAATATTAAATTATAACACCGGAGGTTATCCTACATGTCAGTAGAAAACGTATTAGCTCTAATCCAAGAGAACGAAGTAAAATTTATTGATTTACGCTTTACCGATACAAAAGGTAAAGAACAACATATCTCAATTCCTTCTCACCAAGTTGACGCAGACTTTTTTGAAGAAGGTAAAATGTTTGATGGTTCTTCAGTCGCTGGCTGGAAAGGCATTAACGAATCTGACATGGTAATGATGCCAGATGCAGCAAGTGCTGTACTTGACCCATTCACAGCTGATCCAACGCTAAACATTCGTTGTGACATTCTTGAGCCTGCAACATTGCAAGGTTACGATCGTGACCCACGCTCAATCGCAAAACGTTCTGAAGAGTACCTACGTGCAACGGGTATTGCTGATACTGTTTTGATCGGTCCTGAACCAGAGTTCTTCCTATTTGATGATGTTCGCTTTAACACTGATATGTCAGGTTCTTTCTTTAAGATTGATGATATCGAAGCTGCATGGAACTCAGGCACTGAATACGAAGGCGGCAACAAAGGTCACCGTCCTGGCGTTAAAGGCGGTTACTTCCCAGTAGCTCCTGTTGATTCATCTCAAGATATCCGTTCTGCTATGTGTTTAATCATGGAAGAAATGGGTCTTGTAGTTGAAGCGCATCACCACGAAGTAGCAACTGCGGGTCAAAATGAGATCGCAACTCGCTTCAATACGCTAACAACGAAAGCTGATGAAACTCAAATCTATAAGTATGTTGTTCATAACGTAGCTCACGCTTACGGTAAAACAGCGACTTTCATGCCAAAACCATTGGTTGGCGATAACGGTTCAGGCATGCACGTTCACATGTCACTAAATAAAGATGGCCAGAATTTATTTGCTGGCGATAAGTACGGCGGCCTATCTGAAATGGCTATCTACTACATCGGTGGCATCATCAAACACGCTCGTGCAATCAACGCATTTGCTAACCCATCAACTAACTCATACAAACGTCTTGTTCCTGGTTTTGAAGCACCTGTTATGCTGGCATACTCTGCACGTAACCGTTCTGCTTCTATCCGTATCCCTGTGGTACCAAGCCCGAAAGCACGTCGTATCGAAGTTCGTTTTGGTGACCCAGCGGCTAACCCATACTTATGTTACTCAGCAATGCTGATGGCTGGCCTTGACGGTATTAAGAACAAAATTCACCCAGGTGAAGCAATGGATAAAGATCTGTATGACCTTCCAGCGGAAGAAGCAGCAGAAATCCCAACAGTTGCGGAATCTCTAGATATCGCTCTAAAAGCACTTGATGAAGATCGCGAGTTCTTAACCGCTGGTGGTGTATTCTCTAGTGACTTTATTGATTCTTATATCGCTCTTAAAGCTCAAGATGTTGAAGCTATCAACACTGCAGTTCACCCACTTGAGTTTGAAATGTACTACTCAGTATAATTTCATATCTCCCTACTAGTACTCATTATTAGCTGAGTGCTAGTAAGATATTATTTTTTAGGCTCGCTTCACAGGCGAGCCTTTTTTATATTGGCAAAAAGTCATTTACAAGCAACACTCTCTTCTGTTTTCTTTCCTTTATGTTTTCAATTAGATTTCATTTCTGCGGTATCGTTATGAGATCATAAAATCAAATCTATGGTAGCGCTATGCCTTATAAATTATTGATACCTCTTATTTTACTTTCAGCATCAAGCCTTGCAAATACCGTTTACACTTGGGAAGACAGTGATGGAACAAGGCACTTCAGTGATTCAGCACCTCCAAGTCATATTTCATCAAAGGCTCTTTCATTAGAATCTGAATCGATAGAAGAGATCCCTGTAAATAAACCAAGCAGCGCGAAAAAATCAAATACCAAGAAGAAGACAAAGGCATCAAGTGAAGCAAAAAAAACCAAGCTGGAGGTGACAATAAGTAATTTAGTGCAAGAGGAAACAATCCGTAGTTCTCGTGGCCACATAATGGTTCTGACTGAGTTAACTCGAAAACTTGCCATAGATGAAAAATTACAACTTATGCTCGACGGATCTCCTTATGGTTTACCTCAAACAACGACTGAATGGAAACTTACAAATATAGATAGAGGTACTCACCTTATTACCGTTGTCGCGAAAAAAGACGGCAAGAGAATTGCATCATCTCCTATTATTACCATATATCTACATCGACCTTCTTCGAATTAAAGGAATTATCATAGTTCCCATCTAAAAAGCAGGGTATGATGCACCATTATGGTGCAGTTGATATTTTGCTATAAGGATGATGGCATTGACGATGGATTTTTCAACACAGTTACTTGAACACCAAGTTACTGCGATAGTACTACTGGATGACTTGCGTCAGATTCATTACGCAAATCCTGCTGCTGAGCAACTATTTTCTCAAAGTGCTCAACGCATGGCTCAACACTCCTTTGATACTCTATTCCACCACTCACACTTTGACCTCTCTACGCTAATGCTGCCACTCAATACAGGACAAAGTGTCACTGATAGTGATGTTCGTATTGTGATAGAGAATCGCTCTCTCTATGTAGAAGTTACCTCTAGCCCTATTGTCATCGACAAGACACTCTATTTACTAATAGAAATTCGTCAAATAGAGCAGCAGCGTCGCTTATCACAAGAGATCAATCAACATGCTCAACAACAAGCAGCAAAAGTATTGGTTCGTAGTCTCGCTCATGAAATTAAAAATCCTCTTGGGGGCTTACGCGGTGCAGCGCAACTACTAGAGCGTATGCTGTCAAACCCTGATCTTCATGAATATACTCAGATTATTATTGAGCAAGCGGATCGATTACGTAACCTAGTAGACCGCCTACTCGGTCCACAAAAGTTGGGGCAAAAAAAGCCTGAAAATTTGCACGCGATAATTGAAAAAGTTCGTCAATTAATTGAGTTAAATCCTAGCTATCACATAAAGATACAACGTGATTACGACCCTAGTTTGCCTGATTTTAATATGGACGCAGAACAGATAGAGCAATCGATTTTGAATATCGTAAGTAATGCAGCTGAAGTTTTAAAAGATCAACCTGACGGAATTATAACTCTACGAACTCGTACTGATTACCAAACCAATATCTATGGTCAACGCCATCGACTCGCCGCTAAAATAGAAATTATCGATAATGGGCCTGGTATTCCAAGTCATATCCAAGATACTTTATTTTACCCCATGGTCAGCGCACGCGAGGGAGGTACTGGTCTGGGGCTCTCAATTTCACAAAACTTGATAGACCAACACAACGGTAAGATTGATGTCACCAGCTGGCCAGGAAAAACAGTATTTACGGTTTACCTTCCACTTAAATAATAAAAATAATCACCACAATAAATACGCTTTATAAGTGGATTACGGAGTAATATTTTATGAGTAAAGGATTTATTTGGGTTGTTGATGATGACAGCTCTATTCGCTGGGTATTAGAAAAAACACTAACCAGTACCAATATGATGTGTGAAAGCTTTGGTGATGCTGAAAGTGTGATTCAAGCATTAGAGCGTAATGTGCCAGATGTAATTATATCGGACATTCGTATGCCAGGGATGGATGGTTTATCACTATTGAATCATGTCCAAGAAAACTACCCAGAATTACCCGTGATCATCATGACGGCACATTCCGATTTAGACGCTGCGGTCAGTGCGTATCAAAAAGGGGCATTTGAATATTTACCAAAACCATTTGATATTGATGAAGCTCTCACATTAGTTGAACGCGCTCTCGCTCATAGCCAAGAGCAAAAAAAACAAAGTAACACCAAACCAACAAAAGAGCATCATGTTCCCGAAATCATTGGTGAAGCACCTGCTATGCAAGAGGTATTTCGCGCCATTGGTCGCTTATCTCGCTCATCGATCTCAGTACTTATTAATGGTGAATCAGGAACCGGTAAAGAATTGGTTGCTCACGCACTGCATCGCCACAGTCCACGAGCAAACAATGAGTTCATAGCCCTGAATATGGCAGCGATCCCTAAAGATTTAATTGAATCCGAGCTGTTTGGTCATGAAAAAGGGGCATTTACGGGAGCAAATTCCGTTCGTAAAGGTCGATTTGAACAAGCCAATGGCGGAACCTTATTTCTAGATGAAATCGGTGATATGCCATTAGATATTCAAACCCGCTTGCTTCGTGTTTTAGCTGATGGGCAATTTTATCGCGTTGGGGGTCACTCGCCTGTTCAAGTTGATGTACGAATTATTGCGGCAACTCATCAAAACCTCGAACAACTGGTGGATAATGGTGGATTTCGTGAAGATCTATTTCATCGTCTAAATGTAATTCGAGTCCATATTCCAGCCCTTCGAGAGCGCCAAGAAGACATTGCCAAACTAGCCGAGCATTTCTTGCATTTAGCGTCAAAAGATTTGGGGGTTGAATGTAAAGCACTCAGTAAAGAAGCGAGTAAAACACTAAGCCAGTGTCAGTGGCCTGGTAATGTAAGGCAACTCGAAAATACCTGCCGCTGGCTAACGGTAATGGCCAGTAGTCAAGAAGTCCTGCCTGCTGATCTTCCTCAAGAACTGTTTACCTCGCCTAGTGCATCAACTCAACGTAATGATGAAGATTGGCAAGCCCAATTCAGTCACTGGGTTGAAGCACAACTGAGCCAAGGAGAAGCCAATATATTGAATAAAGTAATTCCAAATGTAGAACGCATTTTATTAGAAAAAGCACTGCATCATACCCACGGCCATAAACAGGACGCAGCAAAATTACTAGGCTGGGGTCGTAATACACTAACTCGTAAGTTAAAGGAATTAGAATAGGCTATTTACTACACCAACGTTTACTTAAAGCTTTTAACTTGATTGCCGATAAGTATTGGAAGATATAAAGACATAAAATAGAAATAATTACAGCTAAGCACAAATATCGTCTATACTCCCAAACAGAACGACATAGCATAAATAGAGCTTTATGAATAATACGCCCACTAAAACACAGTTTTCTTTAAGAACCGCAGTGATATTGCCTTTTATTACTGTTTTGCTGTTAACACTAAGCGTAGTTTTCTACACCCAAAATAATAGCTATGAGAAACTGGTTGATGATGTCAGCGGTAAAATATTAACGTCATATACTCAAAACACTCACGCTGATCTTAATTTTTTCCTAGAAGAGCCCTTGGTTGCCGTAAAAAATATGGTTGACCAAATTCAGCGTTACCAAATGTATCAACCTAATAATACAAAAGAAATACAAGCCTACCTAGAGCATAGCTTTTCTGGTTTATACCAAAATTTAAAACAGATGGATGTTCTCTCATTTGGTGGGGAGCAAAAAGAGTACATTGGCTTTCGTCGAGAGAGTAATAGTGGGCTCTCTCTTATGGTGCAAGATAAAAGAACTGGCGATGATTTAATTATTTATCGCGGCAATAAAATATCCGATGACATACGCTCTATCATAAGAGATTATGATCCTCGCCAACGTCCTTGGTACGCTCCTGCGGCAGATACCCTTCAACCTTCTTGGTCTAAAATTTACACCAATGCAGATGAACGAAAAGACATTACCATGTCTACAATACATCCTGTTTTTTATGATACTGATTTTATCGGTGTGTTTGCTGCAGATATTAAATTAGATTCTTTCAATCAATTTTTACATCAAGAAACAAAACAAACCAAAGGAGCAATCTATCTAATCGACAATCAGGAACGTCTGATAGCTCACTCCAATGTTGGAAGCATTATTTCCCTCGGAACCCCAAGAACCGCTGTAGGATCTCGTTTATTCGCAACAGAAAGCTCAGATATTGCGATTCAAAAAAGTGCTGAATACATCAATAAAAACCAGCTAAGTAAAACAAACAAAATCGAAACCTTTTGCTTTTCATACAATGAAGAGCGTTATTTTAGTCAAGTTACCCCTTATCGCGGTAGTAATGGTTTAGATTGGTATATTGTCATCACAATTTCTGAAAGTGATTTACTAGGACAACTTAAGCAAGAGCAGCGTAAAGGGCTATTTTTTGGTGTATTACTTTCCCTCTCTGGATTAGTAGTAGGGATTTACTTTATTACACAAGTGACAAAACCTATTTTTACGACAGCAAATGCAGCCCGAAATATTGCAAGTGGTAACTGGGGAAGTAACGTTGAAGACAATGGCAGTATTTACGAAACTACATTGTTGATTAACGCGTTTAATGATATGACCAAAAAGCTACAATCAACTTTTGATATCATGCGAAAACAAATTACCTTAGACCCTCTGACTCAAACATTAAGTCGACAAGGCCTTATTGAAGAAAGTCGCATCATGGTTAAAGATCAAGCAGATAAAGAGCAAGGAGTATTATTGGTCGGCATTAATAATTTCCGAGACATTAATGATAGTCAAGGGATCTTAAAAGGCGATCAATTACTTCAACGAATTACAGAACGATTACAGTCTAGCTTTAACCATCCCAATATTGCCATTGCACGCGTTGGCGGCGATGAGTTTACGATTTTCTTCTCTGAATTAGACGAGATTGAGCAACTAAAACAACACGCTGTTGATGTCCAAGCCTGCTTTATGACCCCTTTCCACATCACGTCAAACCCGACTTTTATTTCAATATCTATCGGTTTGGTTTACGGTGATTTAAGCTGTGATTCAATGACCATGTGGTTAAGAAATGCAAGCATTGCTCTTGGCCAAGCGAAAAAGAATAGCTTACAACACTCTCTGTATACTCCAGAAATGGCCGAGGCTTCACGACATAAAGCTCATATTACGGCAGAGCTTTCATCGGCAATTAAGAACAAGGAAATGGTGCCATTTTATCAACCGATTATTGATGTAAAAACTGGCAATATTATTGGTGCAGAAGCTCTTGTTCGCTGGATAAATCCACAGCGTGGGATGGTCTCACCTTTAGATTTTATTCCTCTTGCTGAAGAAAATGGCATGATCATCCCTATTGGGGCACAAATCCTTACTCAAGCATGTGTAGATACCGTTAGTCGCATTAATAGCGGCCTATGGTCTAAAGATTTTCACATGCATGTGAATCTATCTGTTTGCCAATTAACACAAGATAACTTTTTACAAGAATTAGAATCGATTCTTGAAGAAACACACATGCCCGCAAATAATTTAACGTTAGAGCTAACAGAATCACGCTTAGTAAATCACGATAACTGCACACTTAACACGATGCAAAAAATTCGAGATTTAGGCATCCAAATAGCAATTGATGATTTTGGCACAGGCTACTCTTCATTAGCTTATATTCATAAATTACCTTTTGATGTACTTAAAGTAGATCGATCTTTCATTAAAGATCTCACTGCTGATAACATCAATTCTTCTATTGCTGCTGCGGTTTATAATATGACAAGAGGTTTTGACATCACTCTTGTAGCTGAAGGGATTGAAACTCAAGAACAAGCCGAACTCTTAGCTGGATTAAAGTATGATCACGCTCAAGGATTTCTTTACAGTAGGCCTCTTCCACTAAGTGAATGGCCAACAGAATAAGTAAACATTGTAACGCAATCGCTAAAATTGCGTGGTTTTCACCTGTTTTATTACTGACATAACTACTACTACTCTCTATACTCATTTGTAATATTTATGCGCATTCAGTCTTCTTTGTAGGAATCGTTCACTATGATAACTAAAACACTCCCTCTTACGGATCTTCACCGTCACCTTGATGGCAATATTCGTATTGAAACTATTCTAGACTTAGGCCAAAAGTTTGGCCTTGAGTTACCTGCTTACGATCTTGAGGCTCTACGCCCACATGTTCAAATCGTTGAAGCAGAACCGAGTCTAGTTGCCTTCCTATCAAAATTAGATTGGGGTGTTGCGGTTCTTGGTGATCTTGATGCGTGTCGTCGTGTTGCCTATGAAAATGTACAAGATGCAATGAATGCACAAATTGACTATGCAGAATTACGTTTCTCTCCATACTACATGGCGATGAAACACAACTTACCTATTGCAGGCGTTGTTGAGGCAATCGTTGATGGTGTTGAGGCTGGTAGTAAAGACTTCGGTGTAAAAACTAATCTTATCGGTATTATGAGCCGTACTTTTGGTCAAGATGCTTGTCAGCAAGAACTTGATGGCCTTCTAACCCAAAAGAATAAATTAGTTGCAATCGATTTAGCCGGTGATGAACTGGGTCAGCCAGGTGATCGCTTTGTTACTCACTTCAAACAAGTTCGTGACGCTGGTCTTCGTGTAACGGTACACGCAGGGGAAGCTGCTGGTGCAGAAAGTATGTGGCAAGCAATCAATGAGCTTGGTGCAGTACGTATCGGTCACGGTGTTAAAGCCATTGAAGACCCTAAATTGATGGAATTCTTAGCGAAGAACAATATCGGCATTGAGTCTTGCTTAACATCAAATATCCAAACAAGTACAGTTGCTTCGTTTGAATCTCACCCTATCAAAACCTTCCTTGCTCACGGTGTTAAGGTTTGTCTGAATACGGATGACCCTGCTGTAGAAGGGATTGAACTTCCTTATGAATATGAAGTGGCGGCACCGAAGGTTGGTCTAACTCAAGAGCAGCTTCGCCAAATTCAAATTAATGGTTTGGATCTGGCTTTCTTGTCTGATGCAGAGAAGCAAGCACTGCGTGATATAGCAGCTAAGCGCTAAAACTAGAAACTAGAAACTAGAAACTAGAAACTAGAACGCTTCGCTTCTATAAGGGCAAAAGCAATATTCTTTTGCTCTTATAGTATCTAGTTAGCGAAGCGTATAGCTTCTAGTCTCTCAATTCTTACTTAATCAACTCAACCGCTTCTTTCGCAAGTCTTGTCACTTCAACCCAATCTTTCGCGACAATCGCCTCTTTAGGTAACATCCAAGAACCACCTACCGTAGCAACACACTCTAACGCCGTATAGTCATTAACATTCTGTGGATTAATGCCACCTGTTGGGCAAAACTGAACTTGTGGCAATGGTGCAGCCATCGCTTTCAATACTGATGGACCACCAAAAGCACTGGCAGGAAAAAACTTAAGATGAGTATAACCTAGCTCAATCGCACGGATTACTTCTGATGGCGTAGCAACACCTGGAATCAGTGGAATATCTGCTGTTTTTGCATGCGCTAATAAACTTGGTGTAAACCCTGGAGAGATAACAAATTTAGCTCCAGCTTCTACTGCCTGATCATATTGTTGAGCACTGATCACTGTTCCTGCCCCAACAAGAGCCTGTGGCATCGCTTTACGAATAGCCGTAATCGCCTCTAAAGCAACAGCGGTTCGTAGTGTCACTTCAAATACATGAATGCCACCAGCAGCTAAAGCTTGAGCCATTGGTACTGCATCTTCTAATTGTTCAATAACCATAACAGGAACAACGGGTGATGCGCTAAATACGTCTGAAGGCGAAAGGTTCCAACTCATATTCTTCTTAGCTCTCTTTGCTTATTAAAATAACCCTACTATTTTACGCTAATTTATTGCCAATAGCTCTGATAAAGGTGAATTCCAATTTATTTTTACTGTCCTATGGCATACTAACTTTTACGTAAATAATGCAGGAAAATAGAATGAAAAGGTCATTACTGGCAGTAACTACATTGTTATTTTTTTCGGGATGTAGTCAACAATCATCAAATACAGCAAGCAATAATTCATCTGAAGATAACCAGAATCAATCAACAACGCCTCATACTTTTACACTGCGTGGTACCGTTGTTATAGGTCATGAATCTCAAAGTATTCAACCTTGTAACAGTGAGCAACAATATTGGATAAACTTAAAGCCTGAACAATGGAAAGTCAGTAATGAGATTCAGTCATCTCCTTACCAACCGATGTATGGAGAGTTAATTGGTCATTTTGAAGCGCCACCAAAAGGCGGTTTCGCTAATGATTACCCAGCACGCTTTGTTGTCTCTCAAATCAACACATTAGTGGCAGGTGAAGGCCCTTCTTGTCGACAACCGATTAAGCCAACTAAAGCGTTTGGCAATGAACCATTTTGGACAATACAAGTAATTAATAATGAGCTCGTTTTCTCTGAAATGGGAAAATCAAAACAAGCTCAATCAATTGTAGGTCGTTCTTTTAAAGTAGATAAACGTCATTATCAAACTGATGATTTTTCACTAACCATGACAAAAGCCATCTGCAAAGACAGTATGGTTGAATCTATCTATGGTTGGCGTTCAGAAGTCGATATTAAAGGAAAAAAATATCAAGGCTGTGCGACATTATCAGCTCAAGACTCTACATTAAGTTGGGCTAATTACTACCAAGGTACGAGTACTATTGGAGATTCTGGACTTCGTATTGGTTTAACCCTAAACCCAGATCACTCAGCGATAACGACATATGATTATAATACCAATGAACCTCAATTGGTTGAGACTGGGGTCTGGCAAGCAACAAACACTAATGGTGTACATGTGTTAATGAGTCGTCATCAGCGTCAATATATGATCTCAGAACGTACTTTTTCAAAACAAGGTAACCAAATCACCACTGAAAAAGAAATTGTCAATGGTGTTACGTTTCCGATCCAAGCAGGACTAACACTGTATTCAACAACAGATTCGAGTAAACAATAATGAAAACAGTGGACTCTTGCTTCACCTGTGGGTTTACCCATAACTGTATTTGTGACCACCAACCCACCTTACATTCTCAGGTTGAATTTGCACTGCTATATCATGAAAATGAACTCAATAAACTGACCAATACAGGTAAACTCTTATTAAATAGTTTACCTAACTCTCAACATTATGTATGGCAGCGAAAAGAACAGCCAGAGGCATTAATAAATAAAATTATCCAAGAAGATACAGAGACTTGGTTATTGTTTCCAAGTAACTCTCCGACCTTGAGTTCAGAGTATGAGGTACATAGAGATTCAAGTAAAAAGCAGCTATTTATTCTGTTAGATGCTACTTGGCAAGAAGCAAAGAAGATGGTGAATAAAAGCCCTTGGCTAAAAGCTCTTCCTTGTTTAGAAATTCAAGCTTCCACCGACTCTTGCTACCATTTACGACGTAATCAAAGTCAAGGAAACCTATGTACTTGTGAAGCAGGAATTGAAGTATTAGAAATGGTTAAAGAACCTGAAAATGCTCAGGCTCTTTCTTATTATTATGACCAATTTTTAACTGTTTTTCAGGCTGAGCGCAGCGGGCACTCTTATGTAAAAAATAAATATGTGAAAAAATAACGAGATCGATTCATTAAGGCAATAATGATTTTGGAGCACCTAAAAAGTAGCCTTGCAGATAATCTACACCCATATCTTCAACAATGTCACATACCTCTTTGTTATGCACAAATTCAGCAACAACCTTAGCGTCTAGTGCATGACAAAGCTGCACCATTTGTTGAGAGATAAGACGTTGGCGTCGATCTTGATGAACATTCTTAATAATAGAACCATCAAGCTTAATCACTTGAGGCTCAAGTTTCATTATTTCATCAATATTTGAATAACCAGATCCAAAGTCATCAATAATAATACGCGCACCAAGACGTTTAAAATGGTTACATATTTCTATCATGCGGCCATAGTCTTTAATCTGCTCTGTTTCTAGCACTTCAAAACCAACGCGTAGTGGGTTATCTAAACGAATAATTGAAGATTCTAATAACTCTAAAGTTCTCTCACTCATTAAATCTTGAGGCGATAGATTTATCGAGAAATTTAAATCATTGGTTTGCATTATCTCAAATGAACGAGCAATCATAGCTCGACTCAATCGAGTGTAAAGGTGCGTACCTTCAACTGCAGGTAGAAATAGACCAGGAGCAAAGACTTGGTCATCTTCACAAATACGCATAAGACATTCAGTTGATGCAATATTATGTGTTTTGGCCTCAAAAATAGGCTGTCCATACACCAACACTCCTTTTTGAGAAATAGCACGGTTCACACACGTTAACCAATCTAACTGATTTTGGCGTGAACGATCTTCATCCAATAAGTCGCGGGCATTACATAGATGACGATTTCGACGCATCGCAATCCGACGAGCTTCAACCGTTTTTAAAATTAAATCTTCAACGGCAATATTAGTAAAATCACGACGACTGATTAACCCACCAGACATTGCAACGCTAAGGTAATCGACATCACCTAGTCCGTAAGGCTCAAAATTTTCATGCTCTAAATCTTCAATAAAATCGATAATATATTTACGTAAGACATTGCTTTTTTTGTCACTATTGAAAACTACACCCCACTCTGCAATTCCAATACTATAAAGCTCAATATCAGTACAAAGCGCGCTACCTAAATACTCATGTAAATAAAGACTAAGGTCTTGCAATAATTTATCGCCGACTTGATAACCATATTTATCATTAACCTGACTTAAGTTAGTTAACTTAAATGAAAGGAGGTGATCCATTTGTGATATATGATTCAGACGCTCTTTAAGTACCGTTCGGTTCAATAAACCCGTTCTTCGATCAGTGCGATAAGTTTGAATTAAACGCATTGATTGCTCACTAATCTTCTGCTCCATTTCTAACGTCATGGTATCCAAGTCATGGATAGAGTTTTTAATTAATGAAAACAACGGTGTCAAATTGTGTGAACGAGGTGTATGGGAAAAATGATTATCAATAATGACATCTTGAGACTCGCTCAACGCTAAATAGGTCAAACTATGGTGTAGAATTTGTTGATTGTGAGCTCGATGGAATTCACCCATTCCATACATGCCTTGGCAGACCCCAATATCTGAAAATGTTTTCAGTTCTGTAGATTCTAAACTGCTTTCAATTCTCGATTCACAGTTATAAATAAAAATAGATTCAGGCTGCTTTTTAGCTAATTTCATTGCTCCTTGATTCACCTGCTCTTGAGTTAACGAAGGATGACAATAAGATAGCCTAACTTCATCTCCCATAGGTATATCACTAGCAAAGCATAAATAGCCTTCGGCCGTTATCGATTCAACCGTATTAATAATACGAGCTGTATTTTCTTGCAACATTAATGGAAACGCTTGAATTTGCTGTAAAGAAAGAGGGTTACTATCTGCAAGATACTTACAATAAAACTCATACGCTGGAATATGATCAATACTTTTTATTATGTTACCTTCAGAAGAAGTGACTCGAAACCGCTTCCCTATTGGATTCCATTCAATAAAAGCATCATTCCAAACTTGCAAATATTCACTGTGAAGAGCAACAGCGACAAAATGTTCTTGGTAAAATTGACCATTTAAAAAGACCCAAGTACCTTCTCCAGCATTTGCGGATACTCCACCAGAAACAGGGATTACATAAGGGTTTTCCGAAAAAGCATCAAACAATTGATAATTACTAGCAGAGCCAGAACAACTAAAAGCGATACAGCTTTTTGTTATTTGATTAATAGATAGCTTTCTTAATAATTGATGCCCAACATCTTGCTCTTTTTCTGAATGAAAAACGACGGCTGAAGTTAGTTTAGTATCATCAAAAAATGAAATTGAGACAACGGTAGATTGACTGATAATAAAAGCATTAATACTTGCATGAATAGTACAAAGGCCAATTACTTCAACATTTGGTAATAAGCCTTTTAAGACAGAGTAATACGCCGCAACCTCTTCCTTTGTTTGCGACGAAAACAACTGGACTAAACACGAAGACCCCGGAATTATCGATAGTGAGTCGCATTCTTCTTGTAGTTGAACAATATCTTGAACACTAAACGAAATGGTTTGCATGGTTTATCTAGCCCTTAGTATTAATCTACATTTACAGTATACCATGCACAGAAAGAGAACTATAGGTACGCTTCACTTTATAGAATGAAATAACCATAGATTATAGTTTAAACAATAAACTAACTATGCATTTATTCCTGCAACGTACCCACTTGACCATGCCCATTGGAAGTTATAGCCACCTAACCAGCCACTCACGTCCATTACTTCACCAATAAAATACAGACCCGATATTTTTTTTGACTCCATCGTTTTTGATGACAGCTCATCGGTATCTACCCCACCGAGTGTCACCTCAGCCGTACGATAGCCTTCTGTGCCGTTTGGTAATATGCTCCACTGATGAATCAAAGCGCAAAGTTGCTCTTTCTCTTTATGATTGACTTGCTTTAAAGATCGCTCTTGAAAAACGGTATTATTTAACAAGATTTCAACCACTCGTTTTGGTAATAGCGTCGCTAAGGCGTTCTTAACACTTTGATTTGGATGCGCTTCATTCATTTTATCGAATTCTTCAGACAAAGTGGCATTAGGTAACAGATCTATCATTACTTTTTGACCTGCGTTCCAATAAGATGAAATTTGTAGAATAGAGGGCCCGGATAAACCGCGATGTGTAAACAGTAAATTCTCTTTAAAGCTTTCACCACTTTCTGAGATAACTACGACAGGAATAGCAATACCTGATAGATCAGAGAACGCTTCTTTATCTTCTTTATGAAGTGTAAATGGCACTAAACCCGCAGAAGTTGGAACTACAGATAAACCAAATTGTTCAGCCAATTGGTAACCAAATGGGGTTGCTCCTAATTTAGGCATCGACAAACCACCAGTTGCTACAACCAAAGACTCACATTCAATAATATCGCTATCTAGCTTCAATCTAAAACCAGAATTCAGTTTTTCAATATCACTAATTTCACAGCGATATCGGTAATTAACACCCGCTAATTCACACTCTTTTAATAGCATATCGACAATTTCTTTCGCTGAATCAATACAAAATAACTGCCCGTGATCGCGCTCTTCAAACTCAATCTCATACTTATAAATTAGTGAGATAAAGTCCCAGTTGGTATATTGCGATAACGCTGATTTAACAAAATGTGAATTTTTGCAAACATAGTTATTAGCAGTGACATCGTAGTTAGTAAAGTTACAACGACCACCACCTGAAATGAGGATTTTTCTGCCTGGCTTTTTGGCATGATCGACAACCAATACACTACGCCCTCGCTTACCGGCTTCTGCTGCACACATCAATCCTGCAGCACCTGCACCAATAACCACTACGTCTACTTTTTTCATGTCACTCTCACCCCAAATTCAATTGGCAAGGAGTGTACTATTATCAGCGCTAGATGCCCAAATTAATTACCAAGAAAAACACAGCAACACTTACAAGCAATAATGCACTAGAGAGCATAAATAGATAACGGGCTTTTTCACATTTAAACACAAAAAGGGTGTCATGATGATCAAGGTATTCTTCTTGCCATAAGTATTGAAATAACTTGGTTTGTTTACCAATATTGCCGTGAGTGGTAAAGAAGCCTCGTCCATCAATTTGCTGATACAACAGAGGGTGTGCTTCTCGCATCACAAAAAGAAGAGTTTTTAAGGTACTTAAATAACGAATAATGTTAATACCCGTTACGGTAAATAGTGCTAATAATATAAGGTCGCCACTTATCATAATCACCTCTGACATACTTGTCTGTGTGCTTAATAAGTAACGACCCTTACGTATTACATTAAATGTATACCGCTACATTGCAAAGATTGATACTTATCCAGCAGTGCTATCCATAATAGATGTAGAGCCTGATGTTGCTAAAACAGCTAAATCTTTATCAATAAAGAATAGTGCTTTACCGTCTTCACCTACTAAATCAATTTTATCTAAAATACCTTTGAATAATTTCTCTTCTTCATGTTGCTCAGCCACATACCACTGAAGGAAATTAAAGGTTGAGTAATCTTGTGAAGTAAACGCCACATGTGCAAGTTTATTGATCTCTTGTGTGATCATTTGTTCATGTTCCAACGTGGTACGAAATACATCACCCAAACCAGAAAACTCTGATTGTGGCGCTTCGATTGCCCCTAAGATTGGAACTGAACCTGTCTCACTTACATAAGTAAATAAACGCTGCATGTGCTCCATCTCTTCGGTTGCATGAGCACGGAAAAATGATGCAGCACCATCAAAACCTTTATCTTCACACCAAGCACTCATCTGTAAGTATAGATTAGATGAGAAAAATTCTAGGTTAATTTGTGCATTTAGATGATCGACCATCGTTTTAGCTAACATATATATGTTCCTTTATGAGCAATAATTATTATAAATTACAACAACTCTATCATATATCGCCCTTTAATTACTTATTCAATCCTATGAATAAGAACGAGATCTAAGCAACAAAAAAGTGGTAGTTCTAGTGCTAATCTATAAGAAGTTAAAAAATTCAATATTGAGTTTATAGGAGAAATATCATGAGCTATCAACATATTCTTGTCGCTGTCGATTTAACAGAAGAGAGTAAAGCATTAGTTTCTAAAGCGGCGGGTCTAGCTAAAGCATTAGAAGCAAAAGTTTCTTTTATTCACATCGATGTAAGCTATGCAGAGCTTTATACTGGTTTAATTGATATCAACCTTGCAGAGACTCAACATCAAGCGATGGAAGCCTCTAAAGAAGCCATGCAGCACTTAGTTGAATTTGCCAATTATCCAATTCACAAAACCTTAGTAAGTAGTGGTGATTTAAGTAATGAATTATGCGAGGCTATTGATGATCTTGATGTTGACCTTGTTGTTTGTGGCCATCACCAAGATTTCTGGAGTAAATTACTGTCATCAACAAGACAAGTGATCAACACCTGTCCAATCGATGTATTAGTGGTCCCGTTTAAGGACGAGTAATCCTTAACTATGAGAGTTACATCGCGGCATTAACATAGACATCAAAACGATTCTTTTTAGTTTCTATCGCCATTGATGGTTTTTGGTTATCAAGCCATTCTGCGTAATCTGGACGTTTTACCACAACACGCTTCTTTGCCATGATTAATGCCGGTGCTAGCAATGCATCGGCATCGTTATCTGCGCCAACTAAAGATTGAAACACTCGCATCTCTTTTTTTACTAATGCACTTTTCTTTTTATTTTCTGGATGTGGGTACATTGGATCAAGATAAACCACATCAGGCTGCTCAAAACTGGCTTGTGCCATTAACTGCTCTAACGCATCATGGCTTGAAGCGTGAAGCAGAGACATACGATCTGATACCCAAGAGCCAATTTCTGTATCTTGCTTTGCGCGCGCTAACCCATCATCAAGTAAAGCCGCAACCACCGGGTGACGCTCTACCATTTGAACTTTACATCCCAATGATGCCAGTACAAAGGCATCACGTCCTAGTCCGGCTGTACCATCAAGAACGACGGGTGTTGCTCCTTTGTTTAGCCCCACCGCTTTAGCGATAGATTGCCCTTTACCGCCACCAAATTTACGGCGATGAGCAACAGCACCTGAAACCAAATCAACAAAGATTGCGCCTAGTTTAGGCTCATCACGCTTATGAAGTTCCAATTGCTCTGTGGTTAATACCAAAGCAAAAACATTATCTTGGTCATGCGTTAATCCCCAGCGAGTGGCAATAGCCTCTAACTCAGGTTGACGATTTGGGTCTTCACACAATAACGCTATTTGCACAGGGCACTCCAACGGCTTAATCAATTAGGAACAGCAAGCGCCTATGGTAATGGATATTAATAAAAACGACTAGATAAAGTGCTCGCTGTCTTGAGTATCTTAAGGTAATTTACTGCTTGGATTATATAAATACCCTATGCTAAGGATGCATCATGAATCAATCTAATAAACTCGACGATCTCGACCGTGATATTTTACAAGCGCTGATGAATGATGCCCGCACCCCTTACGCTGAATTAGCAAAACGCTTTAATGTCAGCCCTGCAACCATCCATGTGCGTATCGAGAAAATGAAAGCCGCTAAAATCATTGAAGGTACGGAGGTGATCGTTAATCCCAAGACTTTGGGTTATGACGTCTGCTGTTTTATTGGGATTAATTTATACGCAGCTCGAGATTACCATTCTGCTCTTGCGAAACTAGATGCTTTAGAAGAAGTGGTTGAGGCGTATTACACCACAGGCGCTTATAATATCTTCGTTAAGTTAATGTGTAAGAGTATTCAAGAGCTACAGCATGTATTGATTGATAAATTGCAAGCAATCGAGGAAGTGCAGTCGACTGAGACGCTGATTTCGTTGCAGAACCCGATCAGTAGGAATGTGAAGCCTTAAGAGCTATACGCTACGCTAACTAGAACGCTTCGCTCTAGAAACTATAAGATCAAAAGCACTAACGATGTAATAAATGCGATTCACATCAATCATACTCGCTCTTATAGCCTCTAGTTAGCGCAGCGTATAGTTTCTATCTTCCAAAAAAACCGCAAATGCATAACACCTACGGTTTCAAATTTTCAAAACAAGTCACAGTGCTCTTACTCGCCCCTCGAAGGATGAAGTCCGCACTCGCTTCTCGTCCCTGCCCTTAGATAACTCTCGAAAACTGCTGCTGACGCGCACGATCTCGTAAGTATTTATCAAAACACATACAGATATTACGAATTAGAAGGCGACCGCGCAATTCAACATCAATACGACCTTCATGCATAGTTACTAGCTCATCGTTAATAAATGTTTGCAGTAATTTAATGTCTTCCGCAAAATACTTATCAAAATCTAAGTTAAATTCAGCTTCAATCGCTTTAGTATCTAGCGTGAAATTACAGATAAGCTGTTTAATCACTTCACGACGAATTAAATCATCTTGGTCAAGCGCAACACCACGCCACAGAGCGTGACGTTTTTCATCAACCTGAGCGTAATATTCTTTTAAGTCTTTTTTGTTCTGTGCGTAGCTGTCACCAATCATTGAGATAGCTGACACGCCCATCCCTAACAAGTCACACTCACCTTGAGTGGTGTAACCTTGGAAGTTACGGTGAAGAATGCCTTCACGCTGTGCTACTGCTAGCTCATCATCAGGCAGTGCAAAGTGATCCATACCAATGAATTGATAACCTGCGCCTGTTAAATTCTCGATGGTTTCTTGTAACATCACTAATTTTTCAGCGGGTGCTGGTAAGTCAGCATCTTTGATTTTACGTTGTGCAGCAAACAGCGTTGGCATGTGTGCATAGTTAAATACAGACAAACGACCCGGTTCCATTTCTAGTACACGCTTGATCGTTAATGCTAAAGATTCTGCTGATTGCTTTGGTAGGCCGTAAATCAAATCAAGATTGGTTGAGCGGAAACCTAGCTCTTTTGCTCTTTGTACCATAGAGATAATAAAGTCTTCATCTTGATCACGATTAACCAAGTGTTGAACTTCTTTATTGAAATCTTGAACACCAATACTTAAACGGTTAAAGCCTTCATCACGTAGGTGATCAAGCATATCCAATTCAATTTCTCGTGGATCAACTTCAATACTGATCTCTGCGCCTTCTTCAAAGTTAAACTCACCACGTAACAAATTCATTAAACGAGTGAATTGGACTTTAGTCAGGAAGGTTGGAGTACCGCCACCAAAATGCAATTGTGTTACCTTACGTTCAGTAAACAGTGCTGCACGCTGACGGATTTCTAGTTCTAGTGAATCTAGATAAATATCCGCTTTATGGTGATGGCGAGTGATAACTTTATTACAGCCACAGAAGTAACATAGCTTGTGACAAAATGGGATATGAATATAAAGAGACAGTGGACGCTCAGGATACTGAGTACACGCCATATCGAATTCAGCAGGAGTATAAGCTTCGTGGAACTCTAAAGCAGTTGGGTAAGAGGTGTAACGTGGGCCTGAGTAGTTATACTTCTCAATGATCTCTTGATCCCATACGATTTGTTGATTTGACATGACTTACTTCCATCTCTTTATATCTAAATTGACACGACTCTCTGCATCATAAAGCATCTGCCTTATAAAGCCGATGACTTCAATGCTGCGATAATAAGAAGTGTCGATCAGATCATTTTAATATCAATACTTTGATTCAGTGGTTTGATGCGAACTTGCAATTGTTGGATCTCTTCTTTAATTGCATCTTGTAGACGAGCTTCTGCTTTAGTGCGAACTAAATTGTCTTTCATTCGGTCTTGCTTCGCGAGTTCTTGTCTTGCATCACCGCGCGGCATGTCTTTGACTACATGATATAGCTCAGATAGCGCAGGGTAATCTTGCTCAACATCAATACGGTCATCTTCTTGTAGATAATCCATGATGCAATATAAACGAATCGCTAACTCAGAGTGATCACAACGCTCTTGCATTCCTGCTTGGCAAAGCAGTACCACATTCTCAAAAATATTGGCGTTACGTTTTTGTATCGCCAATTTTCTGTGTTGTTCTTGCAGTTCCTTCTGCTTTTTTAACTTCATCAGTAAGCTGCCAGCATAACTAGCTAACGCAAGAATAATTGCACCGCCAAGCAGTGCCAACAGGGTTACTGTAGACATAATTATTTAAAATCATCCATGTTAAAGTCGTCAAATTCCGCTAGCAGATCATCATCGCTTTTTGCTTTACGCTCTGCAAATTCAGGGAATTCAGCAATCTCTTCTTCTGATTCAACTTCTTCGTCATCTAATAAGCCTAAACGACCCATTAAGTGTTCGATACGTGCCAATTTCTCATCCACGTATTTCTGAAGACCAGTACCTAGGTTTTCACCATTATCGATACGATCTAGAAGAACCATTAGCTGTGCATCATTTTCTAACATCGCAAGCTCTTGCTCGTTAGTTAGACGACGCTCTTGCTTGCTTGATTTTACTTTCGCTTCAACAACAAGCTGAATTGGTTTTTTACTGCCAATACGAGGATCTTTTTTCTGTGCGAAACGACGATTTTGTTCAGCGTTACTTTCAGCATTACGAGCGCCGGATTTTAGACCTTTACGCTTTCTTTTACGCTTAATTTCACGGCTATCTACATCACGATCAGTACGGTTACGTGTAACAACAACTGGCTCACTCGCCATTCCTGGAGTACGTGCTTTTTTAGTACGGCTCATTACTGGGTTTTCCTCAGTAAGATGACATCATTTCCAACAAACTGTAGCTCAAGTTGATAGCGCGTTGCTATAAACTCAAATGTTTTTTTGCTGAAAAAGCTGACATGGGTTAAATCATTCTTGTAATGCCAAGTGGCAAACGCGCTTTCGTCCCTGGCTAGTTTCGTCATGATACCTAACCAACCACCAGGTTTCACCAAGCCCAATAACAATTCCAATTCGTTTTGAGGTTGATAAAAATGCTCAATCGCTTCTGTACAACTGACGAAGTCATACTGCGTATTCAACACGCTCTTATCTGGGGCGTAATAGATATCATAGAGTTCGATATGGTGACCTGCTTCTCTCATCATATGAGCAAGCAGTGGTCCAGGGCCACATCCAAAGTCTAGTCCTTGTTGAGGTGTCTCTCCAACACGCAGCAACAGCGGCTCAGAAAATCGAGATAAGAAGGTTCGGTATCCTTCATCTTCAAGATTATTTTTATGGCAATCATAGTGCGCTTTTTCTGCTTTTGCATCGAAACGATCTGCCTCATCCACATAAATAAGATAGCAGTGCTGACAGCGATAATAGCGTCTATGCTTATCTTGGTGGAATTTATCAGCATGTAAATGCTGACACAAAGGGCAAGGCTGCATCATAAGCTCACTACTGCTCCCTGAAAATTCTAGGGGCGGAAGTATACCCGATACTGGTGCAAAGATAATCGTTTTAACGCCTTTTTCATAAAAAAAAGCAGCTACGAGAGCTGCTTCTTCAAATTTGGTCTTAATTATCGAGGTTACACTAACAATTAATGCAGGCCACCAACGTATTTAGACAAGGTTGCAATATCTTCATCTGTCAGCTTCTTCGCAATATCACGCATCATGGCATTCATGTCATTTGAACGATCGCCAGAACGAAATTTTTCTAACTGCGCTTTTACGTAATCAGAATGCTGACCAGATATTTTAGGGAAGCCTGACAGTGATGTACCATTACCTCGAGGGCCATGACACGCAACACACGCCGTAATTCCACGTTCCATATCACCCGCTAAGTATAATGCTTTGCCTGCAGGAATCGATTCCTCTGGAGTGGTATTGTCCGCCATTGGTAAAGAGGCATAATAAGCCGCTATATCTTTAGCTCCTTGTTCATCAACACCCATTGCCATTGCACCCATAACAGGATCCATACGGCCTTGCTTTCCTTGAGTTAGCATGCCCAATTTAAATTCATTGATTTGCTTTTCAAGATAACCTGCGTGTTGACCTGCTAGGTTTGGGTATTGGGTCAAGGTACTGTTACCTTCTTGACCATGACACGCCGTACATGTTACAGATTTTTGCTTTCCAGCTTCGATATCTCCTTGAGCCCATGTTGAGCAACTAGCTAGGAGAGTTAATATCAGCGCTAATTTTTTCATGACATTCCATTTATTATTATCGTTCCCTCACAATGAGTTACCCTTTTTACCAAGGTTTATTTACACTGTGTTGGATATTAAGCTTCCAGTACCGCTCTAAATTGGCTACAGCATGGTACAATGAGCGACCTTTACCGTTTTTAAGTTTACCAACTAAAAAATAAGTTGTGACATCCTTAATGCGGTTATTTTACACATTTTCACAAAAAAGTAATCAGCTGACTACAATAATCCTACTTGGATCATTATCTACAGCTTGGTTTCAGTCGAGACGGAGTTAACAGTGAGCAAAATCATTCACTACCAAAAGACGCACTTCATTACCAGTGCACCAGATATTCGCCATCTACCTGAGGATGAAGGTATTGAAGTTGCCTTCGCTGGCCGTTCAAATGCCGGTAAGTCGAGCGCATTAAACCGCTTAACAAACCAAAAAGGCTTAGCAAAAACCTCTAAAACTCCGGGTCGTACTCAGCTTATTAACTTATTTAAAGTTGATGAGAACTGTCACATTGTGGATTTACCAGGATATGGCTTTGCTCAAGTTCCTATTGAGATGAAAAAGAAATGGCAGAAGTCTTTAGGTGAGTACCTACAGAAACGTCAAAGCTTAAAAGGCTTAGTGGTATTGATGGATATTCGTCATCCACTTAAAGATATTGACCAACAGCTTGTGTTCTGGGCAGTTGACCAAAATATCCCAGTACAAATCTTATTAACTAAAGCAGATAAACTGAAAAGTGGTGCTCGTAAAGCACAAGTACTTAAAGTACGTGAAGCTGCGGTAGATTTTGGTGGTGAAGTTGTCGTTGATGCGTTCTCTTCATCAAAAGGATTCGGTGTTGATATACTTCGTGCCAAGCTAGACACATGGTTTGCACCGGCTTTTGAAATCGATGATGAATTCATTGAAGGTCTAGATGCTGAATAAACAGCATATATAGATACAGCCTGTGACAAAAAATAACCCCACCTTAACTGGTGGGGAAATGGGAGAGATAAAGAGGTGTTATTGTTTTTCTGCCGCGCATAATGCAACAATCTTTCCTTTGAAACAAATCCCAATAAAGTTCAAATCATCTTTTAAATTAACAACGTCCTTCAAAGCTACAAACTCACCTTAAAATAGCCCAAGAAAACAAATCTAATCATTTAAAAACAGTCAGTTAAGATAATTATGTAAATTAATTATCAATAAAACAACTTGTTGTAAAATTACAGATAGTGAAAAAATAAGAAGAAATAAAAAATGCGGAAAAAATCGGAGAATTAAGTTTTTAAAAGGCCAGAAAGAAAAAACGCCCCAGTCAAAAAGGTTGACTGAGGCGGCTGAATTTAGCCAAATCCAATAACGTGAAACAAAAGGTCTGAAAGATAGAACATCTTTACCTCTGTACCCTACGCAGATAAATGTACAACAAACGAACAGTTTTGAAAACCTTTTTTTGTAATTTTTTTTCAGTTTCGTTCATAAAAGCACAACAAACATCTGACATAGCTCACTTTATTTTAGATAAAAAAAAGCCAACGCGTGCGCTGGCTCATAGTTTTAATGAAGCGTGTAACTAAATTACAATTTAATCAGTTACATCAACACGACAATATTCATCTTCGTGTATTTAATGAGCTTCATCCCAGTTATTACCAAAATCACTATCTGCAATAAGTGGTACATCTAGCTCTACCGCTCCTTCCATTAGTGCTGTAATTTGTTTGGTCACTTCTTCTAATACATCTTCTTTAACTTCAAATACCAATTCATCGTGTACTTGCATAAGTAGATTAACTTGAGCATTACCTTCCGCTTCTATCCAGTCATCGACTAAGATCATCGCTTTCTTGATAATGTCTGCGGCTGTGCCTTGCATTGGCGCATTAATCGCCGCACGTTCAGCTGCTTTACGACGTATAGCATTACGAGCATTGATTTCAGGTAAATGCAGACGACGCCCATATAGAGTTTCCACATAACCTTGCTCAGTTGCTAGTAGCCGAGTTTCTTCCATGTATTGCATTACACCAGGGTAACGCTCAAAATACACATTCATGTAATCTTGTGCTTCACCACGAGAGATACCAATTTGCTTCGCAAGACCAAATGCACTCATGCCATAGATCAAACCAAAGTTGATGGCCTTAGCACGGCGACGATCTTCAGAGGTCACCTCTTCTATCGATACGCCCTTCACTTCTGCAGCGGTTGCTGAGTGAATGTCTTTACCTGCCGAGAACGCTTCTAATAACGCTTTATCTTGAGATAAGTGCGCCATGATACGCAATTCAATTTGAGAATAATCGACTGCTAGGATTTTCCAACCATGGGGAGCAACAAACGCTTGGCGAATACGACGACCTTCTTCATTACGAATTGGAATATTTTGTAAATTTGGATCGGTCGATGATAAACGTCCTGTCGCTGTCACCGCTTGATGGTAAGAGGTATGCACACGACCCGTTGATGGATTAATCATCTTTGGAAGTTTATCGGTATAAGTGGATTTTAACTTAGCTAAGCCACGGTACTCTAAAATCAGCTTAGGAAGTTCATACTCTAACGCCAACTCTTGCAGCACTTCTTCATTAGTTGATGCTGCTCCTGACGGAGTCTTCTTAATAACTGGCAATTCCATTTTTTCAAATAGAATAACTTGAAGCTGCTTTGGTGAATTCATATTGAATTCTTGTCCTGCTACTTCATACGCTGCTTTTTCTAATTCATCTAAACGCTGGCCAATTTCAAGTGATTGTGCAGAAAGCAGCATGTCATCAATATACACACCCTTTCTTTCCATACGAGAAAGTACTGAAACAAGTGGTAATTCAATATCAGTAAATACCGATTTTAATTTCTCATCCGCTTCTAGCTTAGCGTTCAATACATGGTGTAGTCGTAATGTGATGTCTGCATCTTCAGCGGCGTAAGGTGCAGCTTGCTCTAAAGCGATTTGGTTAAACGTAAGTTGTTTTTTACCTTTACCCGCAATCTCTTCAAATGAAATCGTATTATGCTGTAAGTAACGCAGTGCTAAGCTATCCATATTGTGTTTACCAGCAACGCTGTTATACACATAAGATTCAAGCATGGTATCAAACTTAATACCTTTCATCTCGATATCGTAACGCGCTAATACACTTGCATCGTATTTTAAGTTTTGGCCCACTTTTGCTTTATTATCGTCTTCTAAATACGGCTTTAGTTGCTCTAGAACCCAATCACGATCAAGCTGTTCTGGTGCATCAAGGTAATCATGAGCAACAGGAACATACGCGGCTTCACCTTCTTCAATAGAAAACGACAAACCAATCAAGTTAGCGACCATGTAATCTAGGCTGTCAGTTTCAGTATCAAAAGCGGCAACGTCTGCGCTGTTTAACTTTTCTAACCACGATAAAAAAGCGTCTTTGGTTAAAATAGTTTCGTACTTTGAACGATCCACTTGAGCTGCAATAATGACTTCTTCTTCAGTCTCATCATTACTATCTGATGATGCACCTGCTATTCGATTTGCTGATGTTTCATGTGAAACGATCTTACCGTCACTGCCATCTAGCATTTCAGTTAGCCAACGTTTAAAGTTCATTTGACCAAACATTTGAACTAACTCATCAACATTTGGTTCTTGTTTTACAAGCTCTTCAGGTCGCTGTTCTAATTCAACATCAAGTTTAATGGTCGCAAGTTCATAAGAAAGGTAAGCGCCTTCTCTATTCTCTTCTAGTTTTTTCGCCATGCCTTTTGAGCCACGGAAACCTAATGGCGCAATATCATCAAGGTTGGCATAAAGCGCATCTAAACCACCAACACCTTGTAATAGTGCTCTTGCTGTTTTGTCACCAATACCAGGGACACCCGGAATGTTATCTGAGGTATCACCCATCAGTGCCAGATAATCAATAATCAGCTCTGGTGGAACGCCGAATTTCTCTTCAACACCTTCAGGTCCCATGATCACATTTGTCATGGTATTTATTAGAGTCACGTTCTCATCAACAAGCTGCGCCATATCTTTATCACCGGTACTAATCAGTACTGGAATGCCTGCTTTTGAGGCTTGCGATGCTAATGTACCAATCACATCATCGGCTTCTACCCCTGAAATAGAGATCAATGGTAAGCCCATCGCTTTGATCAGTTTGTGTAGAGGTTCAATCTGGCAACGTAAATCATCCGGCATTGGTGGACGATTCGCTTTGTACTCTGGGTACATGTCATTACGAAAGGTTTTTCCTTTTGCATCAAAGATCACTGCTATACGATCTGTTTCAAATTGTTTTAAAAGACTACGCAGCATATTAATTACGCCATACACTGCACCTGTTGGTTGGCCATCGCCATTAGTAAAATTAGGAGCGGCGTGGTATGCACGGAAAAGATACGAAGAGCCATCCACTAGAATGAATGGATTATCAGGAATTCTTGCCATAGTCTGTCTTACCCAGAGGTTATGTAATCAATAACTTTCATTTTATACCCAAGCCACATAAAAATGCTGCTCTTAATTCTTTTTTCTTCTTTTATTGATGAATAATAACCTCATCCACAACCACTCCCATCTGTGGATAACTCTGTTTGTAATTATTTTCCGCTTAATTAATAACTATTTTATCAATGCGAAAAATGCCTATTTAAAACTAAAAAATCAAAAGCTTAGGTTAAATAAAACGATCAACAAAGAGATCCTTATTTGATCATGCTTTGTGGACAATAATATTAACTCCCCCTTTTTCTGTCCAAAAGTACGCCATTTAAACAAGTGTAATTTATAAAAACATTTACTTTTATCTTAAAAAAAAAGCAAAAAAAAGCGGCGTCTTCTAAAAGAAGCGCCGCTCAGCAAAAAGAGAGCAATGATACCGTTAACTTAGAAACGTTCATCACTGCTCATGTAGCTGATGTACACTGGAAGCAATGTGAGCAATGTCGTGCCTTCCTGAAATAGTGCGGGGTAAACCGTTTGTGCGTTATTCCCTGAAGACAAGTTAATAATAACCATTCTCATTTGAAATGCAACAATTAAATGAGAATAACTCTCACTTAATTAATAAATCATAAATATTTCAATACGATAACAATAAAAAAGGCCAGCACATGGCTGACCTTAGTCTAGTATTTTTCTTTAACACTACAGCTAAGAAGTCGATGTCGCCAATTGATGCCCTTCTGAAGTTAACTTACGAATTAAGTAATTCAGTAGTACACCATATATAGGAACAAACAAACCTAGACTAATAACCAGCTTAACGCCGTAATCCACAAGAGCAATCTCTGTCCAATGCTCTGCCATAAACGCATCAGGGCTTTGATAAAAGGCAATGGCAAAGAACGCTAAGGTGTCTATTGCATTACCAAATAAGGTTGAGCATGTTGGCGCTATCCACCACTGTTTTAGCTGACGAAGACGATTAAACACATGAACATCTAATATCTGTCCAAGTAAATAAGCCATAAAGCTTGCGATCGCAATGCGTGCAACAAATAAGTTAAACTCACCAAGTTGTGAGAATCCTTGGTACTGCCCTTCAAAAAAGACAACTGATAAAAAGTAAGAAACAGCTAATGCTGGTAGCATAACAAAGAAGATGATGCTTCTTGCCATCTTGGCACCAAAGATCCGAACGGTTAAATCTGTTGCTAAGAAAATGAATGGGAAGGTAAATGCACCCCACGTGGTATGTAGCCCAAACAAAGTGAATGGGATCTGAACCAAATAGTTACTTGATGCAATAATTACAAGGTGGAACACTACAAGGAAGGATAAAGCGTTGCGCTTTTGCGCGGGCGTAAATGTACTCATATAAGTACCTTTTTGTCATTGGGGGCGAGGGAACCCAAATTAAACACAAAGCTAAAATCATCGTTTATTTACGTAATGACTCTAGCCAATTTTCAGGGCGGTGATTATACATTAACCGCTTTTGATCACAAGAGCTGCTTAAAACAAACCTGCAATAAACGCCAACTCTTCTTGATGCTCGGTACGAGCCAATGCTTCAAGCCATACCGAATTCGAATAATGTTCAGCACGTAACATAAATTGCGCGCCTTCAAAATCAACTAACCAAGAATGCAGATCGGCATCCATCTGTTGTTCTACTATCGTGGCATCCATGGCTGTAACTAATTGCTTACCAATCACTTCAAATGAATCAAAATGAAACTCAGGCACCGCAAAAATAATCCGACCTGCTTCTTTATCAAACTCAACCACTGAAAATAAACTCATGACTTATCCTTGTCCGGTAATGTGCATTTCAATTAAATCCAAGAATGGATCAGCGTATTTTTCTAGTTTCTTTTGCCCGACTCCATTAACAGCAAGCATTTCACCATAAGAAGTTGGAGTAATGTCAGCCATATCCATTAATGTTGCATCACTGAAGACGACATAAGGCGGTAGGTCATCACGGTCAGCTATCGATTTACGCAATTTTCGTAACTTGGCAAATAACTGCTTATCATAATGACGATTATTCAACTTTTCAGACTTCGCTGTTTTCGCTGCGGTATCAAGTCGTGGAACCGCAAGCTCTAATGCTTCTTGCCCTTTTAAGATCGGGCGAGCTTCTTCAGTTAATTGCAGCGTCGAGTTTCGAGTGATGTTTTGCGCCAACAATCCTTTGTGGATCAGTTGTCGAATAATACTGACCCAGTACTCATGGCTGTGCTCTTTACCAATGCCATAAGTCGATAATTTGTCATGGCCATGTTCTCGAATTCGTGCAATTTTCAAGCCTCGTAGGACTTCGACGACATAACCGACACCGAAACCTTGATTTACTCGATAAACACATGACAAGGCTTTTTGTGCGGCTTCTGTGCCATCAAATTGCTTTGGAGGATCTAAACAAACATCGCAGTTACCACACGGTTTAGGACTGTATTCACCAAAGTAATTTAATAGGACTTGGCGACGACACGTTTGTGCTTCTGCAAAGGCAGTCATGGCATTGAGCTTGTGGCTTTCAACTAATTTTTGTGGCCCTTCTGGCTTCTCTTCTACCAGTTTTCTTAACCATACAATATCAGCAGGATCGTATAACATCACCGCTTCAGCAGGTAGGCCATCGCGCCCTGCTCGACCAGTCTCTTGATAATAGGATTCTATATTCTTGGGAATATCAAAGTGCGCTACAAAACGTACGTTAGATTTGTTGATCCCCATACCAAACGCCACCGTGGCTACAACAATTTGAATATCATCACGCTGAAAAGCTTCTTGCACATAATTACGCTCATCCAAATCCAAACCGGCGTGATAAGACGCGGCTCGAATGTGGTTATTGCAGAGCTTTTCAGTCAGCATTTCTACTTTCTTACGACTACCACAATAAATCACACCACACTGGTTTTTCTGCGTTGCAAGATAACGCACAATTTGGCTCACAGGTTTGTGTTTCTCTAACACGGTATAGCGGATATTGGGGCGATCAAAGCTGCCCAAGTATTCGTGAGGTTCAACCAAAGAGAGACGATTTAGAATATCTTTACGAGTCGCTTCATCAGCAGTCGCTGTGAGTGCCATAATAGGAACAGCTGGAAAACGTTGTTTAATCTGACCAAGTGAAGCGTATTCTGGACGGAAATCATGGCCCCATTGCGAAATACAATGTGCTTCATCTACCGCTATCATGCATAAATTTAAGGACGCTAGTCGATCCATAAAATCGCGCATCATCACACGCTCTGGTGACACATACAGCATTTTAACTTGACCAGAATTGACTCGATTCCAAATCGACATTTGAACATCACGATCAATAGTCGAGTTTAAACACTCAGCCTGTACTCCGTCCGCCTTTAATTGATCAACCTGGTCTTTCATTAATGAGATTAAAGGGGAAATAACTAAGGTTAATCCATCAAATACCAAAGCTGGGATTTGATAACACAGTGATTTACCACCACCGGTTGGCATAATAACTAAGCTATCTTTACCATCAAGAACAGAGTTAATGACTTCTTCTTGTCCAACACGAAATTCTTGGTAGCCAAACACGTCTTTTAAAACAGTGTAGCTTTGTAATACCTGTTCCATTGGCTGCTCTGCGATAATGCTGGACATAAAAAACTCATCAATACTATGGGAGGCTCATTCTACCTATGGTTATTGGTGAGGAAAAGAGCAATAGGAAAATACTAGGCACATTCGACACTCCCCTCTATACTTCGTCGCATAACAACTCATACAAGGTGTGATCATAAAAACACCTTATCTATTACATTACTTCGTTAAGAATCGACTTATGCCAACCACTGAACTCGAACAACAGCGCACTCGTCAGGGGGTCTTTTTTGCTCTTGGTGCTTACACCATGTGGGGCATTGCACCTATTTATTTTAAAACCATCAGTGAAGTTTCTCCTTTTGAGATTTTAAGTCACCGTGTTATTTGGTCTTTCTTTTTTCTAGCGGGATTACTGTTTCTATCTAAAGGATGGAAAACTGTTGCCAATACATTAAAAGATAAGCGAAAAATGGGCTATCTAATGACAAGTAGCGTATTGATAGGCGCTAATTGGCTAATTTTCATTTGGGCGGTCACCGCTGATCACATGTTGGACGCTAGTCTAGGGTATTTCATTAATCCCATTTTTAATGTCATGCTCGGTATGATTTTTTTAGGGGAACGATTACGAAAATTACAATGGCTTGCGGTTTTGTTTGCAGCTATCGGTGTGCTTATCCAATTAATCACTTTTGGTTCGATTCCTCTTGTTGCATTGGCCTTAGCCTGTAGTTTTGGCTTTTATGGATTATTACGCAAGAAAGTAGCCATGGATGCACAGTCTGGCTTATTTATTGAGACCTTGGTTTTATTGCCAATAGCAGCGACGTACTTATTATTTATTGCTGATTCTCCAACCTCTAATTTTGCAGAAAACCCAATGAATCTAAATTTACTATTGGTTGCTGCGGGTATTATCACTACCGTTCCTCTGCTTTGCTTTACTGGCGCAGCAACACGATTAAAGCTATCTACATTAGGTTTCTTTCAATACATTGGACCAAGCTTAATGTTTGTTCTTGCTGTAGGGCTATACGATGAAGTGTTTAGTGCAGATAAAGCGATTACTTTTGCCTTTATTTGGGGGGCGCTAATTGTATTTACTATGGATGCTTGGCTATTTAGCAAAAAGAAAAAAATGACGATTTAAAACAAAAAGAGAGCGAATCCGCTCTAATGCCGATCATTTAAGGTAAATATGATCGGTTGACCGATCCTTTTTAGATGTCAAAATCCAAGTGTATTTTATGCACTTGGATTTTTTATGGATGTTTCTCAAGCTCTAAACATAATCAATGACTGGAAACCTACCAACGTAGAGACACTCGCTGATTTACTTCCAATCCATCTGATTGATGAGGCTTATTCTCTCACTGATACGGTGA